>OCTX012276178.1_pt1 | contig 22954 bp, 24 predicted proteins | sample 1539691 | NCBI WGS metagenome assembly OCTX01 (sample SAMN02144231, study PRJEB22623) | gut metagenome | biome: sheep rumen | host: Ovis aries | place: New Zealand
GAAGAACGTACCGGTCTCCTATATCAGCCGGGGAGACGAGATACGGTCGGGCCGCCTGATCATGGAATGCCTGCATCCGGAAGCGGGAGAGTACTGCAGCGAAGCCAACGAGTATTCCACGACCCTGTATGTAAAGTATGGCAGTTTTACAGCAATCTTGAACGGGGATCTTGAGAAGAACGGGGAGGAGAAATGCCTTGCTTATATGAAGACCAGGGATGATCTGTTCGATCCGGACGGGAATAACCGGATTACCGTCCTCAAAGCCGGGCACCATGGCAGCAGATTCGCGACCGGGGAAGACTGGCTGGATTTTCTGGGACCGGAAACTTGTGTCATTTCCTGCGGACACTATAACGAGAGTCCTGCCGATATGATACGTTTTTGCCAGAGTGGATAGCTATATACCTTATAAAATGGCGTTTATGGGGGCTTTTGTTGGGTATTGCAGGAGATTATTACTTGATGTTAAATATTGGCCATTGATTCAAAAAAAACAAAACACTCTTCAACTATAGAATTGAATAAAGTGAAAAGGAACCAATAACTAATTTACTTTTACCAAGGACGGAAAGTGGGGTATGATAAGACTATGAGGGTGGAGTGATAAATGAGTCTTTTTAAAGCTGTTCGCAATGACAAACACGAGAAAAATTTTTTGAGGAATAGTGTTAAAAGGAAATACCATTTTGGAAAACAGAAAGGAGAGGCACATGTCAAATTATCTGAAGGTTATAATGGAGGATGGGTCTGAGCTTTATATCGAGACGATCGAAACAGGGAATCAGGCAGATAGAGATCCAGAAGAGTATGGAAATGGTGATATCCCTGCTATGAACCTGGAATCTGTGAAGCAGAAAGCAATCGAAGCCTCTGAATTATTTGGTAAAGTGCTGCCTACGGTTACCGGATTTGCAAAGGGTGTTGCTGAACAGATCCGTAAGGACATTCCGTCCGATGAAATGGAACTCGGGTTTTCCATCGCACTTACCGGAGAGGCTAAGGCGGCCATCTGTTCAGGCGGTGTAGAGACGTGCTTCAATGTCAAACTGAAATGGAAGAAAGAGGAAACAAAAACAGAACAGAAGAACTGAACAGAAAGAATTGTCTTGTAAACTGATTCGTAAGCGTATCTACCAACTACAACGTAAATCTTTTGCAGCCAGCAGAATGGATATGCTCTCTCATTTTCCTGATTTCTGTAAGCTCATGGCGAAAAGCAAAACGTTGTACATTAATTGCTGTCCCAAAAAAGGCAATAGAGGAACGAATAATGGGAAGATGCTTTAAACTCTTAGGAAAAGCTAAAAAAGAACAAAAAGCTGTTGATTGTACCGGCAGTGCCTTTTTTGTTGCTGAGCACTACTTGCTGACCTGTAAGCATAATGTCAGTGCACTTTTCCCCGGCGATGAGTTGAGCGTTTGCTATGGCAATAATAAGTACAGTGCTGAATTGATGGACACCGCGGAAGATTGGGACCTTGCACTTCTGTACACGGAAACCTCTGCTGAAGAGGATTGGATATTTCAGCTCGACCGCATTGCCACAGAGGGGAGAGAAGCAATCGCTTATGGTTATCCCCATGGTGGTGTCCTTGATGAACAGCGCGGATTGGTGATCGGGACTGAACTGGACAACGGAGTGGCCAATCTAACGAACGCCAATGGCGTGACCATCGGCTTCAGCGGTGGGCCGGTCTGCCCGGCTTCGGATAAAGGAACGGCTGTAGGTGTGATCATTACTATCAAAGGACGGGATACATTTGGGCGTCGGGTGGAAACAGCCGGTTTCGTTTCTGTACGTGTCGCGCTGGAGCTTTGGGGTGAAAAGTATAGCTTGTGTGAAAAGCGCTACGAGGAAAGAGCTGATGCATATGGGAGCAACAGCTTTGTTTACTCTGAACAGAGGACGGAGTTCCAAGATCCCCACAATTATATGGAACTGCTGCAGATTTTTTTAAACGATAATCGTCCCATACTCTGGCAGGCTGTCGTGGGGCCGGGCGGTTCAGGAAAGAGCAGGCTCTGTTTCGAACTGGCTCGTTCACTGAACAGCAACTGGCGCTGTGTGTTGCTCAGTTCTGGGCAGCTTGAGAAAAGATATCTGCAGAATCTCTATGATGAAGCAGGGAGGGATTTTCTGCTGCTTGCAGACTATGCTTATGCAGACACAGGAAGACTCGGAGATTGGCTTGATGAACGTACCCGCGCAAAAGACACAAAGGACAGGCCTCGCATCCGGGTCCTGCTGCTACAACGCGAGAAAGGCCGAAAGGACTTCGGCTGGCAGCAGAGCCTGACGCAAGGGCATGGAAACCTTATAAACCTGCGTTATCAGGAGGATTTGGAACTGGCTGCGTTGGGAAAGAATGAAATGATATCCCTTATGCATTCGTATGCAGAGAATGAAGCAGGAAGGCAGATCAACGCAGAAGAACTCTATGAAGTCCTTCAGAGCGTCGATCCGGGCCTGCCGCGGCCGCTTTTTGCCATGTTCATCGTAGATGCAAAACTGCGTGGAGATGATCCACGTGGGTGGGATTCGGAAAAGGCACTCGCATATTTTACCCAGCGGGAGAAGGATATCGTAGACCGTGCATTTTTGGAACGGCCAGAGGATGCAAGTGCCGCAAAGCTGCTACTTGCGCTCGCTACAATCTGCGGGGGATTTGCTTTCGATGTGGGCATACTGGATTCTTCTCCTTTAAATGGCATACAGGAGTTTATGGAGCTTCAGGATATAACCAATTTCGGAAGCCGGATGAATAGAGCACGGCTCGCAGAAAGGGATTACAGGCACTACACAGTAAAGCCCTTGAAACCGGATCTTTTGGGAGAATATTATGTGCTGGACAGTTTCAGAGAGATGATGAATGATTCCCTGCAAAGAGAATCTGTTTCCATTATACTGCGTGTTGCGGATGAGGTGGATTCGACGGCAGCAGGTGATTTTCTGATACGACTCTTCACTGATTATAAAGCTGAGTTACACAGGGATGGGCCAGAGAACGCGGAGGTCATAATAGAACTCGCTAAAGGGCTGGTCAATGCTATCGGTAACCAGACCGACCCCGAGAAGGTGGATGAACTGCTGGAAGAGCTCCGTGAAATGTACATGGATGAACCATGGAACGTGGAGGCTTCAATACGATACGCAAAGGGGCTGGTCAATGCAATCGATAACCAGATTGAACCGGAGAAAGCAGGAGAGTTGCTGGAGGAACTCTATGAGCTACACTGGAGTGAGCCGGAGAACACTGAGATATTATTTGAGTTCGTCAGAGGGCTGGTCAGTGCAATCAATAACCAGATCGAAGATAAGAAAAAAGCTGAGCTGTTGGAGAGGCTTCGTAAACTACAATTAAAATATGAACTGGATACAGACAGGGGCATACTATGATAGTGATTTATACACAGGACAATACGATCATCAGAGATAACGCTGATTCCGCCAGGGAAGACCTCATCGACCTTTATGGCGAGAAGCTCGGCACAGAAGCTTATGCTGCTGTTAAGAACGGGCGGATCGGAGCCTCTTACCGGAAATATGGCGGGCCGCTTGTGAAGGTCGTCAGCAGTGAGGATGCTGCCCGGATCCGGGAGAAGGAAACTGCTCTCGGTATGATGTAAGAAAGTAAAGACAGGATTTCGCCAATAGGAATAAAAAAGTTGATCTGCCCTCCTGTAGCCTTTATGATGGAACCATAAAGCCTACAGGAGGGTATTCTCATGTCTGCTGCAAAAGCGAAAACAATTAATCTTCTTCTATATGATGGCAATCTCGGTGGTGTGATCAGCATAGAGGATTCAAGCTGGAATTCCGGTGAACTGTATTCTGCACCCAGGAAAAGTGTTGATGAACTGCTGAAGATGGATGCCTGCAGCAAATATGGCGTATATCTGCTCCTGTCAAAGGATATGGTCTATGTAGGCCAGGCATCGGATCTGAAAAAACGGATCAGCCAGCACAAAGTCGGAAAAGACTGGTGGGAGAGCGTTGTGATACTCACAACGAAAGGGGACGATCTCAACCATGCCGATATAGATTATCTGGAAGCAGTGCTGATCGACAGAGCGTATAAGATTGGAAGGCTTGATGTCGATAATAAGAATAAGGGGAACCCTAAGAAAGTAAGCAAGTTCAGAGAAGTATTCTTAGGCCAGTATCTTGAAGAGGCACTGTTCCTCATGCAGCTCATTGGAATCTCCGTGTTCACGGAGATGACATCTGCCTCCGGAACGCTCATCAGTACGATTGATACTAAGACGAAGCTGGCAATTGGAAAACGATCTAAAGCAGAGGCTATTGCATTTCTAAATAGCAAGGGAATACCAGTTGATAAGAAAGCCACATATGCCGTCCGAAATGGAAAAAGCGAGTTCTGGGCAAATCCACAGGTAAGGCTGCTGTCTACAGACTGGTGGCTGATTCTGAACGACAATGTGAATATGGAGCTGGTATTATTGAACATTCCAAAGAATTCGATAAAGGCTGATATTAATCATGACGGCAGTGGGCTTTATGTCAGGCCGGATAAAACGAATCTGTTGGATCTGAATATTAATGCGCAGACTTTCATTGACCGTAAGAGCGGCACGGACTTGGCAAAGTACCTGGTCAAGAAGGTAAGCTACAAATAAAGAATGGGACTCTATTATTTGACAGCGTTCGTCGCTTCTGCAGTCTGGGTAGGTAAGAGGTGCTGGATCAAGCTTTTCCGTTAAGTTACTGACTCCGTATTCCATATCTTTGAACAGATACGGGACCCGCCATACGCGGATCAAGTACCTGTTTGATCGGACCGGGACCGGCGTCATTAAAAAAGATGCCCAGCAGAAGATGTTCCTGTTCGACTCCGTTACGCCGACTTCATCATCTAAAAGAATCTCCGAGAACAATTGGATTCCATCAGATGAATGCCGCCAAGGTGATATATGCTGGGAAGCGGATAATCATCTGAAGGAAATCAGGAAGGCCGGCCTTCCATTTAATAAAGAGATTCCCTTTGGAAATATATGTATTGAATCAGTAGCAAATCTGTTGTAGATGATCATTACGGGGCCCGGTCCAGGTTTCACTGGATTCATACAGTCACAGGAATATAAGCAGTGTACCGGCGTTCTGGTTGAGCAGAGTGGTCATTTTAGGAAATCAATATCAATAAAGATATCCAATGCTCGTAGATAAGAACCTGCTAATATAGATTATCTGGCAGAATAAATGTCTGTTGAAAAAAATGCCTTGGCTTTGTGACCAAGGCATTTTTTATAATATTATGATTGTGGGCTGTATTTAAAGGGTCAGTGGCGGTTCTCATCCTCGAATTCGTCGTATGAACCGACAGGAAGAAAATTGATGCAATATTCGCCACTGTCCTTTTTGGTTATTTCGACAGAATCAATATCGAGCTTCTGGAGTATGTCATACGTGGCCAATGTGCCTTCTGGCAGCATTAAAATGTCTCTAAGAAGCCATTTCCCAAGAGAACTGTTGGGATTTGACATTAATGCCTTGCCGCCCTGCTGGCATATCTTTGCAGACATCACGGATTCGTTCGGAAGATGCAGATTGAAGCTGCGGTCTCTGGGAGGGAAAAAGTCCGGATACTTCGAATGGATCCATGCGGGAACAGGAATATAGGCCTCATCAAGATCTCTCTTTCTTCCTTCTGCATTCCATTGGTTCAGGCCGCTTTTTTCAGGAACGTTTTTTCCTCCTCTGTTGGAGAACAGAGGAAGGACGATCCTGGAATACTCCGGTGCCGGAGGGGCAAAGACAATGCCGTCAGCGGAGCCGGAAACAGAATTGTTTCCGGCAAAAAGGTCGCTGAGCATTGTATACGGATCGTCGATAATCTGGACCGGAATAGAGAGCAGAACATTCTGAGTCTTAAAACGCTTGTACAAAGTGGACTTGTTCACGTTAAAAGAATACTCGTTGATTCCATCCTCGAAACTTATGGTGGCTCCGCCGCTGTTTACGGACACTTTTTTGATGCCTTTAATGTTGATGCTTTTCATGGGCTCTTCGTAGACCATGATGCATCCCGGCCTGCGCACTATGCAGTGGTAGTACATTCCGCTCAGGTCGTAATTACGCCGTGCATATTCAAGACGTGCATTGTGGAGGTCGGAAATTATTCTGACCTTTTTTTCGGGGAGCTCTGAGCGGAACAGATGGGAATCCTTGTCGAACTCGGAAATTTTCTGGAGTGTATTTCCGTTGCCGTTTATGAACGTTTTAATCCCGATGCCGTTATTTCCTTTTTCAGTATTGTACAAAACGGCATCTACTGAGTGGTCGCTTCGCCCGATATCTTTTGCTCCTGTGCATGTGCAGAAAATATTCTCTGCTGCACGGGGGACGATATACGGAGTGTCGTTCTTGCTGTACAGCCTGGTGAGCATTCCTGCAGTGCGCAGATGGGATGTGTATTTGTCGATACTGTCTTTTGGAAACTTGTCAATAATCATAATGTTGTCCTCCTTAACTTCTTTGCTGTGTCAATAAGCTGCTTGCGATGCTCGGGCTCAAGCCCGGGAAATATCTCCATTAAGGCCTCGAAGTCCTCGTCCTTGGGGTTGAACTGTATATTGGTTCGACAAGTAAGATAGTCGAGAGACACACACAGCTCGTTTGAGATGTCTATGAGTTTGTATAGTTCAGGCGTTCGCCTGTCTTTCTCATAGTTGGACCAGGCCTGCTTAGAGATGCCGAGTTTTGTGTATAAAGCCTTGGCCTCTTTTTTCCTTTCTTTACGAACAGTTTGGATGCGGCCTCCAATTGTGCTCATATTTGGATGTGCTCCTTTCTCGAGGTTGTTATATACACATTATAGACTGAAATGTGTGGTTTTACAATAGGGACAGGTATTCACGATGTTTACCTATCACGTTTATGGATACACGTCATGAATACACATATAGATGATGCTGTTCTACGTTTGGCATCTATCTTTAGATTCGTCGTGGCGGAATGCAGATGGGGACAGAAATATGGATAATCTAACAAAAGAACAAAGACATAAGAATATGTCGAATATCCGGTCTAAGGAGACTAAAATCGAGGTCCGCTTGCGAAAAGCACTCTGGGCGAAAGGCTGCTGCTTTTTGAAAAACGTAAAAAGTCTGCCAGGGAAATCAGATATTGTGCTGCGCGGTCCTAAGATCTGTATTTTCTGTGACAGCGAATTTTTTCATGGGAAAGACTGGGAAGTGCTGAAGCCCCGCCTGGAAAAGCTGAAAATAAAGAATACTGGATAAGGAAGATATCTCGTAATACTGAAAGAGACAATGAAGCAGGCCGGAAGCTTGCCTCAATGGGATGGACAGTAATTAGATTTTGGGGGAAAGATATTCTTAAGGATACGGAGGGCTGCATAAAGGTCATTGAAGACTGCATATTTGGCCAAATGTTAAGCACAGTTAATTATGATTCTGACTGATGGGCATTATGGTGGCTGTTTAGGACAGAATTTTGTTGAGTATGGTGAATTGCGGCGCGCCGCACTATTTGCTAAAATGCATGATAGTGTGCGGCGCGCCGCATTTTTTGATAATAATAATAACAATATTAAGGGAAGGAAAAAAATATGCTGAAATGTGCTTCTTTTTTTGCGGGAGTCGGCGGTATTGATTTAGGATTTGAACAGGCAGGATTCCAAACAGTCTATGCAAACGAATTTGACGATTACGCAGCTGATACTTTTGAATGCAATTTTGATTTGAAAGTTGACCGCAGAGATATCAATGATGTACCAACTGATGAAATACCAGACTTTGATGTTATGCTGGCAGGTTTTCCATGTCAGGCATTTTCAATCGCAGGCTACAGGCAGGGCTTTGAAGATGAAAAAGGGAGAGGAAATCTGTTTTTCCAGCTGACTCGGATTATCAGAGAAAAGCAGGCTCAAAATAAAGCTCCTCGTATCTGTTTTTTTGAAAATGTCAAAAATCTTGTAGGTCATGATAACGGTAATACATTTAAAGTCATATGTGCTGAGCTGGACGCATTGGGGTATAAGATAGAGCAAAGAGTCATGAACGCATGCGAATATGGCGATGTCCCGCAAAACCGGGAACGTATATATATTGTCGCATTCAGAGATAATAAGGACTACGACTTATTTAAAATGCCCCAGCCTATTGAACTAAAAAGAACTATAAAGGATGTCATTGATTTCGATGCGGTCGTTGATAAGAAATACTATTATTCTCCTAAAAGCTGTTATTTTTATGAGCAGCTGAAAAATGATGCAGTTAATAAAAACACAATTTATCAATGGAGGAGAGTTTATGTAAGGGAGAATAAAAGTAATCTGGTACCGACATTGACTGCTAATATGGGCACTGGCGGTCATAACGTTCCTATTATTTTGACTGATGATGGGCGATATAGGAAGCTGACGCCCAGGGAGTGCTTCAACGTCCAGGGATTTCCGAGGACTTTTACTCTTCCGAACCAAAGCAATGGGAGGCTTTATAAGCAGGCGGGCAACAGTGTTGTAGTGCCGGTCATTCGTCGAATTGCTGAAAAAGTACTTTATGCTGTCGAACAGAATAAAGCTCAGTAAAGGGGGGATAGTCTTTGACAGAGCAGTTTTTTGCAATAAAAACAAGAGATACTGTCGCGGTTCATAAGATACTTGCAAAAGAAAACGGTATTGAACTGGGAGGCATAAATGTCCTGAAAGAAGAGATGCGTATGGGGACGCTGCTGTTTATTGTTCTTGGAGGAGACAGGCCTGCCTGGGATACCGGCCTTATTGGGATCGGTGAAGTGTCAGAAGAACCGTATGATATTGGATACGATAAGAGGAACTACAAACTTAAAATTGACATGAAGGCAGTCATGGAAACGCCAATCAAGCGGGAGGCTCTCATTCCGTATAAGGACTGCTACGGGATCATAGCTATCGGGCCACAGCTGAAAGGTGAACCCAACCAGGCATTAACGACAATGACCAGAAAACAAGGTATAGCTTTGATGCGTGCTATGGCTGAGCTCTGTCCGTCTGTTGTTGAAGATATTAGGAAACTGGCAGGCGAAGACTTTAATAATGAAATATTTGGATCGATCATAAAAATGGTAGAGATTCCCTTTAACTATAAAGAAGATGAAAAATCTGCCATAGAAAGATTGATTTCTTCTAAAGAGAAACTACAGCCAAAATCAACTTTGGAGCAATACAAGAAGTTTGATTTAAAACAGAGGAAACAGTCATTCATCGACTGGATGAAGACGCTTATAAAACCAAATGGGAAACCATATTCTGAAAAAGTCATTAATGATTATGCATATATCTTGGAAAAGGCTGCTTCCAACCTGGACCCGTTTCCGTTCGAAGAAATTAACTTTTTCCAGTTTACTGATGATATCTCTTTTACGAAAGCTGAAAATGCCGCAAAGGATGCCTCAAATTTTCAGATTATTAATAATAAATATGCCAATAACGGCCTGACAGCAACCTTTGCAAAATATCATGAGTTTTTACAGTTCCTTGACGATGGAATAGAAGGCGGTGATGAAGAAAAAGCTATAACTGTGGATACTGGAATTAAAAGCTGTCTTGAGGTCCAGAGATTTCCCCGGGCAGTAAAGATACATCCTCTTAATTTCATCATTTACGGTGCTCCAGGTACGGGAAAAACATATTCGACAGCAGAGTATGCCCTTGCAATCATCGAGAACAGAGCAGCTGATCTGCAGAAAAAGACAGTCACGGAGAGAAAAGCTGTTATGAAGAAATACAATGGCTATGTCAGAAATGGTCAGATAGTATTTACAACATTCCATCAAAGCTACGGTTATGAAGAGTTCATCCAGGGACTTCGGCCTGATACAGACGCAGAAGGCATGTCATTTAAAACTGTTGATGGCATTTTTAAGAAAATATCGGATACGGCGCTAAATGATCCTGTAAATAATTATGTAATAATTGTCGATGAAATTAACCGCGCCAATATATCGAAGGTTTTCGGAGAATTGATAACGCTTATTGAAGAGGACAAGCGGTGGGGGGAAATCAACGAAACGTGTGCCACGCTGCAGTCAGGGGACGTCTTTGCAGTACCGAATAATCTTTATATTGTCGGAACAATGAATTCTGCAGACAAGTCTATTTCCCTGATAGATGCAGCGCTGAGGAGAAGATTCTCTTTTATAGAACAGCAGCCTGATGACAGTCTGGTTGAAGACAGTGTTTTGAGAAAAGTGCTTCACGAGATGAATACTTTACTTGCAAAGGAACTTGACAGCACAGATCTTCTGGTCGGCCATTCATATTTTATGAACAGGAGTGCGGATGATATCTGCAGCATACTTAATAACAGTATTATCCCGTTATTGTATGAATACTTCTATGACAACCGAAAAAAAGTGGGGAATATTTTGAATGATGTGATCAAGAAGTCAGGTGCTGCTGTTGAGGTTGAAGATAACATTATCGGCAGGCTGAGAGTGACGGCGAAGGGTGAAGCGAATGATTCTGAACAGGTATGAATATACCAGAATAGCAAATGCAAAACTGCCGCCTGCGTGGAGGTCACAGAATGCGCTTGATGAACTTTCGGATTTCCTGCAGCAGAACTGGGAACAGAGGTCTGTATTCTATAATGATGAAGAAATCCGGACACAGCAGCAGTTCCTTGATTTTACAGGTCAGAAAGCGATACGGACCAAAAAATATGTGGGAACGATCATATTTAAGGGCGAACAGCTGAATATCTATCCAAAAGTATTCAGTACAGAATACGAAGATCATGATACAGATGACCTTAGCCAGAAGCATCTTCTTGAGAATCTGATCCGTTGGATCGAGTACTGCAACAAGCTGGAATACCCTTTTCTGAATATTTCAAGTGAACTTCATGATTCGGAAGACCTTAAGGAACTGTTCATAACGCTGTATATAGGGTATGTGCGGAGTGCGGTTGAACGAGGAGCCTACTTCAGATATATTGAGGAGACTGAAGACATCCCGTCAATCAAAGGAAAATTTGATTATAAGGATTATGTTCTGCGTAAAATTCCGAATGGACAGACAGATCAGTTCCACTGTTCATATTCGACATTTGAGTTCGACAATCCTGTTAACCGGATAATAAAGCATACCTGCAGGCAGCTGTATAATAATACAACAAGAAAAAATCAGAAATCCCTCAGGATGATTCTTTCAAGACTGGATGAAGTGGCTGATGTTACGTGCAAGCCTGCTGACTGCGACAATATCAGGCTCAGCAGGATGCATAGAAATTATGGAATAATAATCAGTATGAGCAAGATGTTTCTTATCAATAAGATGAGCAATTATTCCTTAGATGCGAATGAGGCTTTCTGTTTCCTCTTTCCAACGGACCTGCTGTTTGAAGGGTTCATCGGCGGTTTCCTTCGGGAGGTCATGGAAGAATATGGGGCAAGGATTCAGCTGCAGGAAAGCCGGACAAGCCTTGTGGAGAAAATAATCTATAAAGGAAAAGTCACCGGAGCATCTTTTACCATGCGTCACGATATTCTTGTTGAATACGATGGGAAAATATTTATTCTAGACACTAAGTACAAGGAACTGTCCCGTTTTGAAGATAATCCAGATTATGCCGATAACATCAACCGGGAAGTCAAGCAGGGGGATATGTATCAGGTTCTTGAGTATGCACGAAAAAGAAATATAGACGATGTGTATCTCTTATATCCAATGTATCGGTATGAGGGTAGAGAGACTGAGTTTCCAGTTGCTGTGAGTAAAAGCCCCAAGGGAAACATAAATGTTCATTTTATCCGGATGCCATTTATTTTTGAACAGGACGAAGAGGAAACAAAGAGCCAGCTTATAGATACTATAAAACTGATTTTCGGAATAGTATAGCGTAACTCTGATTGCCGCCTATATCTGCAGCATTGAGAATATCTCTACCATAAAACACCTCAGGGCAGAAGTTGTCTTAATTGGCTCTCTGGTAAAAAAAAACAGGATCCTGCGTGCGATGTTTTGCAGGATCCTGTTACTCATTTTCTGATTAATCTGTTTCTTTTAGGAGATCTTCATATGTTGTTTCCAGTATTTCTTTTATAGCTTTTAGCTCTGAGGCGCCGATGTTCCGGATGCCTCTTTCCAGTTTCACATAAGTTTCCCGGGAAATCGGTATTTTACGGAGCTGAAGCTGTTCCGCCATCTCCTTCTGTCCAATATTCCGTTCTTTTCGGATTCGCCGGATATTGGCTCCTATATTGATTTTTTCATCCTGGCGGATACGCTGCCCTAAAAACATATACTTCCCTCTGAGAGGGCCGAAATCAGCCCTTTTTTTAAATCTATGGTATGATTTTTTAAAAAAGGGACCGATTACGGTCCATTTTTTAAATATCAAGAACATTCGAGAAAGGAAGTGAAGTATGATGTTGGATATTGACTATGTATTGATCGGAAAACGCGTAAAGGAAACACGGGCACAAATGAAAGTATCACAGGCAACTTTGGCAGAAATGACGGGACTGTCAGTTACGTACATCAGCCATATTGAAACGGCCTATAAAAAGGCAAGCCTCACTTCACTGGTCAGTATTGCAAATGCAGCTGGTATATCCATTGACGAGCTGTTGTATGGAAACCAGGCGCATTATGCTGCAGATTACCACTTGGATACTGCGTTCCTGATCAGTTCCTGCATGCCGGCAGAAAAAAGATTTATCTATCTTCTGACTGAATCAGTTATCTCAATCCTGAGAGATAATGGCTGGATCCTTGATAAGAATCAGAAGCAGACCTGAGGACTTAACCATAATTCAAAATAAACCTGTATGAAAATAAACCAGAGGGACTGACCTGTCCCTCTGGTTTATTTTCATTTAGAACAGAAAAAATATAATGAGCAGAGAGAATATAAACAGCAGCAGGAAGAGAACCATGAAAGAAAGCGAAGAAAAAGTAAAAAACATTAAAGAACAAAAATCGAAAATCAGAGAACGATATAAGGGAGTAGATGCTGATTCTCTTGATGTAATCCCGGCGCTTCCGCAGGAGGATTTTTATAATCCTGAAACTATTAAGCGTGTGGCCGTATATGCAAGGGTATCAACGGACGACCCGAGGCAGACCTCATCTTATGAGCTCCAGCGGAATCATTACAACGACATGGTAAGCAGAAGGCCTGACTGGCAGCTGGTCCAGATCTATGCGGATGAAGGGATTTCAGGTACTTCACTGCAGCACAGGGATGCTTTTGTACAGATGATCCGTGACTGCCAGGAAGGAAAGATCGACCTAATCGTAACAAAAAGCGTGTCCCGGTTCGCTAGGAACATTCTGGACTGTATAGGGTATGTCAGACAGCTGAAAGCAATGAAGCCGCCGATCGGCATCTTCTTTGAGACGGAAAACATATTCACGCTCAATGCGAACAGTGAGATGAGTCTTTCCTTTATCGCTACTTTAGCTCAGGAAGAGAGCCATACCAAAAGTGAGATCATGAATTCCTCTATAGAGATGCGCTTTAAAAGGGGCATCTTCCTGACTCCTACGCTGCTTGGATATGACCATGATGAGGATGGAAACCTTATTGTGAATGAAGATGAAGCAAAAACAGTGCGTCTCATTTTTTTTATGTATCTATACGGTTATTCGAGTAACCAGATCGCAAAGACTCTGACAAAGCTGCGGCGCCAGACAAAGAAAGGGAACACGACTTGGAGCCCGGGCAGTGTGCTTCAGATACTGCAGAATGAACGCCACTGCGGGGATGTACTGGCGAGAAAGAGCTTTACACCGAATTATCTGGATCATAAGTCAAAGAAGAACAGACAGGACCGGAATCAATACCGGATGAAGAACCACCATGACCCGATTGTCTCCAGGGACGATTTTATAGCTGTCCAAAGAATGATCAGCAATGCCAGATATGGAAATAGGGGATTCCTGCCGGAAATGCATGTGGTCCCGGAAGGGATCCTTAAAGGTTATGTACTGATAAATCCCAGATGGGCCGGTTTTAAAGCTGATGATTATTACGAAGCAGCATTAAGTGTTTCAGATGATGAGGTGCAGAAGATCCCTTCAGTACTTCCGGTGACCATAAAGGCAAAGTCTGGTGATTTCGATCTCCGGGGTTATGAGATTGCCAGGGGCCAGTTCTTTGATGTTAAAGACCGTATAACTGTCACTTTTACAGACGACCAGGTCAGTTTTAATAAAACAGCGATAAGAAAGCTGGATTGTGAATTTGTAGAACTTCTGGTCCATCCTGAAAAAAAGATGCTTGCTGTAAGATGCTGCCATAAGGAGGAAAAGAATGCCGTCCAGTGGGCAAAACCCAGTGATGGAGAATACCGCCTCAGGCTTATCAAAGGGACTGCATTTATGCCGACGATTTATGAAATACTCTCATGGAATCGCCAATGCAAATACCGAGTTATAGGAAACTTTGTCGAGAGAGGTGGTGAGTCGGCAATATTCTTTGACTTGAAGGAAACAAAGATCATTGTTCCTGAGCGGATGCTCCGATCTGGGGATGAGGGCAAGGAGGCCGGCCTTAGTCCTTTGCAGGAAGATCGGAATAAAAATGTGACGGCTTATCCTGCCTCGTGGGGTGGAGGCTTTGGCCGGGATTACTACACGCATAAAAAAAGAAAAGAAAGGATGGAAGAGATCTTTGAAAGCAACGGTCCTATTTCTGTGAGAGGACAGCCCTATAAGGAACCAGAACTGCAGGTGTCCGGCCGGGAGCAGATCGAGAAGACTATCGCAGAACTGATCACTGAAATGAAGGAGGATCAAAATGAGTGAGAACCAATATACGGAGATAGGAATGGAACCAAAAGAGCAAGATGATGATATCTATGTTGATGACGCATTCAGCTATGAGGGCTATGAAGTCGTCAGAGGTGAGTTCTTTGCACATATTTTTGAGCCCTCGTTCGTTTTGAGCAATTATAAAGTGTCCGTCAACACTGCATGTATCAAAAAACTCCCGGAAACGGAATATATTCAGATTTTAGTGAATCCCGAACAGAAGAAACTTGCCGTGCTCCCCTGCGACGAAGAAGAAAAGGATTCATTTAAATGGTGCACAGGAGGAAAGAAACGAGGACCCAGGCAGATCACCTGCAGAGTATTTTTTGCCAAGATCATTGATCTGATGGATTGGAATCCTTCCTACCGCTATAAATTGCTGGGAAAGCTGATCCGTTCGGGAGAACGATTACTATTTGTTTTCGATCTCACAACTCCAGAAATCTATGTGAGAACGATAACGGGAGACGGGAAAAGCAGGAGTTCCAGAAAACCTGCATACAGGGATGAATGGAAGAATCAATTCGGTGTACCGGTTGCGGAACATCAGAATAGAATACAGGTCAGCATTTTTAAAGAATATGCTGTTTTCGGTGTGAAGGATGCAGATACTCCCCGACCAAAAACCCTAAAGGAGGATCAGAACAATGGGACAGGAACAATCAGTTAAGCCGGTAATATGCATTGACCGGAAAAAGAACCGTATTCGAATACATAAGCAGACATTACACATGCTTGGAGACCCGGAGTATTTGCAGCTCCTTGTGAATCCGGCTTGTGGCATGTTTGCCCTCCGTGGGAGTTTTAGGGGGGACCATCTTGCCCACAGGGTGAAAAAATATCAGATCGGCCCGGACAACTGTTATGAAATCTACAGTAAAAACCTAATGGCTGCTCTCGTGAGGGTCAACAGTGAGCTGCTGGAAGATCAGTCTTACAGGATCTACGGAGAGCTGATCGCAAATGTTGGCGTGGCCAGATTTGATCTGCATAACCTTAAATATATAGGAGAAAGTGAATGAGTAGAGTACAGGCACAAAACGTTCAGATTGACCCGGAGTTTCAATGGCTGATACAGCCCTTAAAACTGGCAGAAATGACAGAACTGGAGGAAGATATTTTAAGCCATGGCTGCAAAGTGCCGGTCAAAATATGGAGGGGGGTTATTGTTGACGGCCATAAACGGCTGGAAATATGCCTTAAATGGGGGCTTGATTTTGACGTGGAAGAGGTTGAGTTTTCAGACCGTGAGGATGTGATGGATGCTATATGTGATGCACAGCTCAATCGGTCTGATCTAACAGATGAATATTTTAAATATCTGATCGGAAAACGGTATGGCATCAGGCTGTCAAGAGGCACTCTGAAAAATGGGACCTATGATGCTGTTGCTATGAGGATCAAAACGAATAAGAACAGGGGACTGGCTCAGAAGTATGCTGAGGAAACCGGCTTTGCAATACCGACTATACGAAAGTACTACGAATGGTGTGAAGCTGTAGATATTATTAAACGAAAACATTCAGATCTTGCCCTTAATATTTTGACCGCCAAGATTAAAGTATCTCATGAAAGCATAGTGGAAATATCAAGGCTGCCACGGGACGAAGTGCAATATCTATATGAAGCTGTGAAAGACGGGGGCCGGCACCGTTTGCGATATAATGAGATCCATGACGAACTAAGGTGGAAATATACTACTGCCACATCCAGGCCTCCACGGAAGAAAGAACAGGCTCCGGAGATCAGAAAGATGCCCAAGTATGATCCAGATGCTGAGATATCAAGCCTGGCACTTACAATTCCTTCCTGGATCAGTTCTATTGAGCGGGCGGCAGAACGTACCAACTTTGAAAAAATATCATTAAAAGCATCCGGGAAATTGAAGGAACAGCTCAGCATTCTTCAGAGCACAGTTGAAAAAGTCAGGAGATATCTGGAGGAGGGGTAAATTTGTCAGGAGAAAAAATAGATCTTAGCAGATTTGTTCCGGCAGTCCATTTTGAACAGATCCCTATCAAGAATCTTGTTTCGAATCAAGAATACCAGCGGATATTATCTATGAAGCACGTGCAGAGAGCTGCTGCTAACTTTGATCTGTATCAGATTAATCCAGTGAAGGTAAGCCGGCGTGATGGGATAAACTTCGTATTTAACGGTCAGCATACCATTGAAATTGTAGCTATGGTATCAGGCTCACGAGAAACCCCGGTCTGGTGCATGATCTATGAAGATCTGGAATATGAGACAGAGGCAGATATTTTTGCCAATCAGATGAAATACGTAAAGCCCCTGGCACCCTATGAGATCTTTATGGCAAATATTGAAGCTGGAAATGACAAGCAGCTCATAATACGTGACCTGGTAGAATCATACGGCCTAAGCATTACTAAAACATCTGCGCCAGGAGGGATATGCGCGATCTCAACTTTAGAAAATATTCATGACAGATATGGATACCATACATTAGAGCGGGTCTTACGACTATGTGTCAGCGCATGGGAAGGAGATCCGCAGTCATTGAGCGCAGCTATGCTAAATGCGGTTGCCAGGCTGGTCAACTGCTATGGGGAACAGATAAAAGAAGAGATATTTAGGGAGAAATTAAGTAAGATTCCCGTGAAAGCCTTGATCAGATCTGCGAAAGAAAGGCGTGGAGGCACACGCGGTTATGCTGAGGCCATGCTCATCGAGTATAATAAACGCCTGCGGATTCAGCTTCCATGGGACTGGCTGTATAAGAGTAAGACTGCGATTATGCAGAGCAAAGCTGCTATGATTCGGGGATCTGATGATAACGATGACGAGGTAGACCGGACAGAAGAAGCAATATGAATATGAGATAATGGTCTGAATAATGGATGACAGAAACAGCAGCAGTTATTCGATAACGGAACAGATATTCAATATCCTAATTATGGCTCATTAATGGGAACGTATGCCAAACTTCCGTTGGATGATACTAGAAAACGAAGAAATTGTTATAGTATTTATTAGGCCCAAATCCCTACCAGTCTATTGATTTGGTCCTAATTCTTATAAAGGGGATTTTGAAAATAGTTCGGATGCGGGACTTTGGGCCGATGCAATAATTCTTCTTCCGGGCATGGAGTGCATATCAAAACAGATGTTTTTTCTTCAGAGCCCTATTAAAAGGAATATGATATACTAAATTTTGTAATGTGCTATTTATAGCAAGGGAAAAACAGTGTTTAAAAGCGAAACAGCCTATGGAATGCCTAAAAACGGGCAGAAAAACATGCTCAAATCGATAGATTTGAAAACTTTTACAATAATACTGATACACCCGGAGTTGGCTTTGCTTTTCAAAGAGGAATTTGTTAAATAGATTCGATAAAGATACTAACTTCATAACTGTAGGAAGTGATCTTTAGCCAATGAAAGACGTACTTAAAAATGGATAATTTAACAAAAGAACAGCGCCATAAAAATATGTCTAATATCCGTTCAAAGGATACAGCAATAGAATTGAAACTCCGAAAAGCACTTTGGCATAGAGGTTATCGTTATCTAAAAAATGTAAAAAATATGCCGGGCAAGCCGGATATTGTTCTTCGGGGGGCTAAAATTGCTATTTTTTGCGACAGTGATTTTTTTCATGGGAAAAACTGGGATGTCTTAAAACCGCGGTTGGAAAAAGGCAATAACAATGAATACTGGGTAAAAAAGATATCAAGGAACATAGAAAGGGATGATGAGGTCAATAAGAAACTGTTATACATGGGTTGGACAGTAATCCGCTTTTGGGGGAAGGATATTTTGGCTGATACGGATACATGTATAAAAGTAATTGAAGAAACAATTTTAGACCTTAAATTACGGGATTTCTAAAGAATAAGCCGATCTGCCTGAGATCAGTCAGATCAGCTTATTTATTAAAGTAAATCGTACCTTTTCAGCCAGTCAATTTTTATATCGCGGGTTTTATCACTGAACTTAATTTTAACAGTCTCATTTTTACCAAGTCCAAGAACAGAGCCTTTTCCGAAAGAGGGATGGTTTACAATCATCCCTTTTTTAAGTGAGCTGGGCTGATCCTTTATTGTGATGTTATCCTTCTTGGAAATGGGATCATTGGGTATTGGCTTGGAGGATAAAGGAGAGGCAGTGGCCGGCGGCGTTACGGACCGTTTAGCCCGTATAATTCTTCCACGTATATATTTGTCATATTCATTTAAAGGAGCTGGACTGATTTTATAATAGATCTCATTATCTTGCTGTATTTTATCTATATACACAGAGTCTATGCCTGCTTGGCAAAGGACTTCATAGGTGACAATCGTATATAACGGAAGTTTAAGAACATCCCGGAGAAGCCATTTTCCAAGGTCTTTATTGGGATTTGACATAAGTGCTTTACCGTCTTGCTGGCACTGCTTTGCTGATATTGTTGAACCGTTAGGTAATCTTAACGGAAAGCTTACTAAAACTCCCGGAAAAAAATCGGGATGCTGATTTCTGAATTCAATAGGGACTGGAATTCCAATTTCGTTTTCATGCCGGGCACGGCCGGATGCATTCCACATATTTAGACTGTTTCTAGTAGGAACATATCGCCCTTTCGCGGTCGATTCGCTATAGAGTGGAAGGCAGGCGGTTTCAAGAATAATAGCAGACATATTCTATATCCTTTCCTGATGAAGTGATTCACTTTTGGAACTAAAGGCACAGTATAAATCCTCATTGTTCAAAAAATATAACTTTGATATAATATTTATTATTTTATCATAAGGAGTAAGAAATGCCTATTTACAATGATTTTGGATATGTCGTAATTGACGAAGAAAGAATTGATAAGACTTGTGATGCTTATTTTAAGTGGAAAGACCTAAACACGTATATTTCAGATAATGCTCACCGCGGGATAAATATACCGGATGCCATAAGTGAGCCTATAGGTTGTTACTGCCTGGGGCTTTTGTGGAACCGAGGTGGTGAATCCGGAGATGCGACAGACCCGGAGACAGGAGCAAAGATTGAAATGAAAGCTACATCCAGATTCGATGGAGATTTGTCATCGTTTGGACCGAGATGTAGTTTTGATGATCTGGTTTTTCTACGGTTTAATCTTCAAAATAACCAGGTCTATATTTATGATCTTCATATTAATTCAGATGAATTCGACAAGTATCCAGTAAACAGGACACAAACTATAGGAGATCATAAAAGAGCCGGTAAAAGACCCCATGTCAGCCTGCAGCAGCTTTTTGTTGATGCAGACGACCTTGAACCGGATGTCATTTTTGATATTAGGAGGTGCCGTATTATTGAAGATAACAGATAATTAAAAACGGTTGCCACAAAAGTCTTCGTATTTATATGAGCGGTAATAATTGTGGCGCGATGCGTCTTATGCTATGCTTCCTATTACTTCAAAAGCTAAAAGGAGGATAGCGATGTTAACATTCGCATCATTTTTTGCTGGAGTCGGTGGAATCGATATTGGGTTTGAAAAAACAGGATTTTTCAAATCAATTCATGCAAATGAAATAGATGAATACTCAGCAAAGGCGTATGAATTAATTTTTCCTGGCATTAAAGTTGACTGCGGGGATATTCACGATGTAAAAACCGAGGAAATACCGAATTTTGACGTGGGTTCCTTGCCAGGCATTCAGTATAGCAGGTTACAGACAGGGCTTTGATGACGAAAAAAGGCAGGGGCACGCTTCTCTTTGAGCTTGTTAGGATATTCAGGGAAAAAACCATCTGTTATTTTTGTTGAGAATGTCAAAATCTTGTTGGGCATGATAATGGAAACACTTTAAGTAATCATTGATGAACTGACTAAAGCTGGATACCACATAAAGCCCAAGGTTCTCAATGCTAAAGGCTATGGGAACACTCCTCAGAATAGGGAAAGAATTTATATTGCTGCTTTTTCGATAAGAAGACATACCGTAAGCTTGAGTTCCCGATGCTTATTCCATTAACTATGTAGTTAATGGATATTATAGATTTTGATACTTGTATTATTGGAAAATACTATTTTTCGAGAGGGAAAGTATAAAGGTGATATATATATATATATATATATATGAAGTTGTCATAGCAGCGAGCCAAAGGGCCGCTGCTATTTATTTATCGTATTTGCATACACATCAGCACTCCATCCACTCATCCTTTTTGAAGATGTCTTCATCGGAAGCGGTAATCTCGATCACATCTGTGAGCGGAATTACCGTGTTGTCTATTGTGATCGAATCTGTCACATCGGGGTCGACCTTCCAGCAGATCCCGGTCAAAGTCTCATACCGGCCGCGCAGCCGGAACGCAAAATTGTCCTCATCAGTACAGGGAACGTAGTAGCGGACAGTGACCTGGACACGGTTGGCCCGGGCCATTCTGCCATTGTAAGTAAGTCCGTGGAGGATCCGGATCCTGCGGTCCAATTCCCTGCGGTCGTCTTCTTCAAGATCGATACGCTCAACATACTCTATGTTCTTGCTGTCTATGCTCGCAGAATACGCATCCAGGGCGTCGAATGGTGCAAAGAGCTTGGCCCGCCTACTGCGGTCCATCCTGGGATGAAGGAATGCAAAGTAGTCGTCACGGTGGATCGGCCGGCCGGCCATGAACGCGGCCGTATATTTAAAACCGGCGGGTAAAGTGACAGCTGCCATAGTGTCCTGCCTTTCTGACCGGCAGGAGGGTAGCGCTTAGGCTTTATGGCCGCCGATCTCGAGATTGCGTTTTCTGGCTGTCCCGCCTTCCAGGTAATTGAACCCGCGGAGGAGGGCGTTCGGACCGTATTTTTGGCGTACTTCAATAAGGGCACGCTGCAGACGGCGTTCCTTATCAAGCGCATCATAGTCCGTAAAAAAATCTAACTGGTACATTCCGTTTTCTTTTCTTGTATCTCCCGCAGAGACTCCAAGCCTGCGGATGAGGAGGCTCCTGTCCACTTTTTCTTCAAAGGCGCCGATCAGCGCTGACAGGATCTCCTTGTTGCTGTTGGTCCGGCTCCTGAGCTTGAAACTGCCTCCGACATGCCTGGGATGCAGCCTCCCGTAAAAGTCGACCGCTACCGGTCCCATATAATAAGGGTTCACCTCCAGGCTCTTTGGATCAAAGGACACCCAGAAGGAGAGGCTCCGTGCCGTTATACTCTTTGCCAGGAGCTTTGTCGCCAGTTTATCAGCCATCTCCATGAAGACCAGCCTTGCTTCCTCATAGGCATACGGCCTTGAAAGCACCTGGCCGACATTGATGGAGTGGGAACCTGTTTTATAGCTTTTGATATCGCTCATCAGGCAGGGCTCGATCCCCCATACATGGTCAAGAAGGATCTCAGCGTCTATGCCGAACATCTTATAGAACATCCCCTCATCATAGAGAGCCATGTTGGCCACATCGCCCAGAGTATACATGCCGCGTTTCTGGAGCTTTGCCACCGTACCGGGGCCGATCATCCAGAAGTCTGTCAGGGGCTGGTGGTCCCATAACAGGATCTTATAGGTATCCTCATCAAGTTCCGCGATCCGGACTCCGTCTTTGTCAGGCTTTGCCTTTTTGGCAACGATATCCATACCTACCTTTGCGAGATACAGGTTGGTGCCGATGCCGACGGTGGCAGTGATGCCGGTCTCATCCAGGACGTCGCGGATTATCGTGACCGCCATCTGGTGCGCCGGGGAAACGCCGGCCGATCTGGCGTCCTTTTCGTAAAAGTGCAGGTACCCGGTCACATCGATAAAACATTCATCAATGCTGTAGACGTGGATATCGTCCCTGCATACGTATTTCCGGTATATCTCGTAAATCTTGGACGAGACGCGGATATACTCAGCCATGCGCGGCGGGGCGACGACATATTCGATCCGTGTATGGTGCACAGCCTCATAGTCCCTGATCTTTTGTTTAGCTTCAAAAAGCCGCGGTCTTCCCGGGACCCCGATAGCCTTAAGGGCCGGAGACACGGCAAGGACGATGGTCTTGTCAGTACGGCTGTCATCAGCGACCAGGAGATTCGCCTTGAGCGGGTCCATCCCCCTGGCGACGCATTCCACAGAGGCATAATAGGACTTCAGGTCGATGCAGATATAGGTCCTGTCCATGATGGGAAGGGAAAATTTTTCAGAGCCTTTTATCGTCGATTTTTGTTTATCACTACTGCTCATCGCTCTCAAAATCCTCCCCCGGAAAAATAT
>OCTX011518907.1_pt1 | contig 22942 bp, 24 predicted proteins | sample 1539691 | NCBI WGS metagenome assembly OCTX01 (sample SAMN02144231, study PRJEB22623) | gut metagenome | biome: sheep rumen | host: Ovis aries | place: New Zealand
GCTATACCGATGTTATAAATACTACCATCAACAGCCAGGGCTCGGCAACGTATTCAAATTCCGTTATGGCAGTGGATATGTTCTTTGAGGAGGTTCCAGAGGCAAAGGGAAAGATAAACTTTTACAATATCGACGGCAGAGGCTATACGGGTGCTTACGGATACCCCGTTATTCAGGGCGCTAAAAAGGCGAGAAAAGGAATGCCTGCAAAGGATATAGTGGCCTATATGAAGGACTGGATAGATAACTGCGTGATATTCTTTGCTCCGTATACCCTCAAGTATGCCAAAAAATCGGGCAGGATCCCCTCGGCTGCTGCGTTTGTGGGCGAGGTCATGGGACTCAAGCCTGTAATGAGGATACAGGATAATAAGATAGTTACCGAAACTAAGGTCAGGGGAGATAAGGCAGTTATACCTAAGATACTTGACCTTACAATAGAGCACATGATACCAAAAACTCCTTATTGCATCGTTTACGGAAATGATGAGGCAGTCAAGGAGGAAATGGCTCAGGTGATGATAAAAAAAGTCGGCTATCCGCCGGAGAAATATTTCCAGATAGGTGCGGCGATAGCTATAAACGCAGGTCCTCGTGTGGTAGGAGTCATTTTTAAAGCACAAAAGAAATAATAATCTTTACATATTCGGAGGAATATGCTATGGGAGATAAGTTGCCTTGGATACTTATGGGCGGCGGTACGGCTATAATACTTGTAACGTGCTGGTGCAGAGTGCTGCTTGATATAAACAGGACTGTGTTCTTTGCCATGCTTGCGATAGGTCTTATTATGGTCATTGTCGGCAGGATACTGTATTCCAGAGGTTCGGACAAAACAGATGACAACAGCGAAAACGGACCTGATAAGTGAAGATTTGTTAAGCTGTGATTAAAATTGCTTCGTATCCCTTGATTTTTTCGGTGGGATAACGTATAATTGAATAGGCGGCGTAAGGCTGCATAAATAAGTCGATAATGGGGTTCTCCCCAAATTTATAAAGAGAGGATGTCTGTAATTATGGCAGGTTTAAACAAGGTTAGTGTTGATGACATCAACGTAAAAGGCAAAAAGGTTCTCGTGAGAGTTGACTTCAATGTTCCGCTCAAGGACGGAGTTATTACCAACGATAACAGAATAACAGCTGCGCTTCCTACTATCAAGAAGCTCGTAGCTGACGGCGGAAAGGTAGTTCTTTGCTCGCATCTTGGCAAGCCTAAGAACGGTCCTGAGGCTAAGTTCTCACTTGCTCCGGCTGCTGCAAGACTCGCAGAGCTGGTAGATACAAAGGTAACATTCGCTGCTGACGACACAGTAGTAGGCGAAAATGCCAAGAAGGCAGTTGCTGAGATGAACGACGGCGAGATCGTTGTTCTTGAGAATACAAGATTCAGAGGAAATGAGGAGACCAAGAACGGCGAAGAGTTCGCTAAGGAGCTTGCAGACCTTGTTGACGGACAGGTATTCGTAATGGACGCTTTTGGTTCAGCTCACAGAGCACACGCTTCAACAGCAGGCGTAACAAAGTTCGTTAAGGAAACAGCAGTTGGTTACCTGATGCAGAAGGAGATCACATTCCTGGGCAACGCAGTTGAGGATCCTGTAAGACCTTTTGTTGCTATCCTGGGCGGAGCTAAGGTAGCAGATAAGCTCAACGTTATCAACAACCTGCTTGAAAAGTGCGATACACTTATCATCGGCGGCGGAATGGCTTATACATTCCTCAAGGCTCAGGGCAAGGAAGTCGGACTTTCACTGGTAGACAACGAGAAGATCGACTACTGCAAGGAAATGATGGCTAAGGCTGAAAAGCTCGGCAAAAAGCTGCTCCTGCCTATCGACACAACTATCGCAGCAGGCTTCCCTGATCCTATCGATGCACAGATCGACGTTAAGGTAGTAGATGCTGACAGCATCCCTGCCGATATGGAGGGCCTTGACATCGGTGACAAGACCGCAGCTCTCTTCGGTGACGCTGTAAAGAGCGCAAAGACAGTTGTTTGGAACGGTCCTATGGGCGTGTTCGAGAACCCTGTACTTGCAAAGGGAACTATCGCAGTTGCAAAGGCACTTGCTGAAACTGATGCTACAACTATCATCGGCGGCGGTGATTCCGCAGCAGCTGTTATCCAGCTCGGCTTTGCTGATAAGATGAGCCACATCTCAACAGGCGGCGGAGCTTCACTTGAGTACCTCGAGGGCAAGGTCCTCCCGGGAATCGACGTTATAGCTGATAAGTAATATTCCACAGGCTCAATATAAAACAAAGCTTGGGGCAGGCAGAAAAAATGCCTGCCCTTTTTGTTTGATGCGGCTGTGTCAAAAAGGGGAGAATAATGAAAACGTACAGATCGTATTTTAAAGCTAACCGTATGCTGCTGCTATCAGTGCTCATTATTATGCTGGCGTTTGATGGTATCATAATCATGTCCGGGCTTGAAAACGGATTCAACAGCGATTTTCTGATCTCAATGATCGTTTTTCTGGTGATAACCGTCGCTGTAATGGCGTTTGTTTGTATACTTATTATCCGGGGTGCCAATAAGATGATACCCGTTGCAAAGCTCATGGACGAAAAGGGTATGTGCCCGGAGGTAATAGATAAATACCGCCAGCTGAATCCTAAGATGACTGCACGGAATCATTGCGTGCTCGCTTCCTATTATCTTTCGATGGATGAGCTTGAGGCAGCCGAGAACGAGCTTGTAAAAGCTAATGGGCTTACTCTCTATGATGTGATGTCCAAGGTGTATTACAGCGACCTGTACGTTTCTTTGAGAATGAGGCAAAGACGATTTACCGATGCAGCTGTGATGTATAATAACTATGATGCTATCGCACAGCCGTTTTGCCGCTCTCACGCCGGATCTATCGCTGTTAATCATTATTCTCACGGCGCTGTCCTTTATGCGCTCAACGGCAACTTCACCGCAGCAATGGACCTTATAAATCTTATGGACAAGTCGGTCAAAAAGCAGCGGTATCTTGCCTTTACAAGAAATACATCACTTATGGCAGTGTATCTGATAATAGGCGACTTCGTTAATGCAGATCAGATCAGGCAGCGTATGCTAACCGACCTTGAAACTTTCGATGAGTTCGATATGAAGGTATATAAGTCGCTTACCTATAAAGATATAGAAACAATTTCACAGCTGTTTGACAGAAGACTTGCGCAGACGGATCAATACTGAGTAAAACGAAAGAAGGAAAGAAAATGGAATGGTTGAACATTTTTGCGGACGAATCTGAGGGCGGTCTGCTCAAAGGTGTGTTCTCGGGCTGGCAGAGCATTGTCGGCATAGTGCTGGTGGTGATCGGCATCGGTATGATCTATGTCGGAGTAAAGGTGTACCGTGGCTTCAAGATAGATTTCGGCGGTCAGGTCAATGTTCCGCAGGAGGATACCCACATTCCGACTACTGCCAAGATACAGAACAAGGTAAAAACCACAATGCCAGATTTCAACGGGCAGGGCGAAAAAGAGATAATCGAGTGGACTATGGTCTACGAGATAGACGGCGAAAAGTATAAGCAGACTATCCCCGATGACAACTATACCAAAGGTCAGATCATAGATATAAAGTATGAGCCTGATGATCCCAATGACTTTTATGTGTACGACAAGCAGGCTGAGGAAGCTGCCGCAGCGGCTGAGGCAAACGGTGAACAGGAGGAAGAACCTGCCGAGAAAAACAAGCTCGGTCTTGGAATGATCGCACTGGCGTGCCTGCTGATCGGTATCGGTGTTATGATGATCATAAGCTGAGCGTGCGTTGACAAATAAGCACGATTGTAGTATAATAATAAGGCTGAAAAGCATTATTTAGTTTAATAATAGGGCAATTGCCCGAATCAATAGAAAAGGAGTTTTTTAAAATGAAAAAAGCAGTCAGAAAAGCTATCATCGCAGGAAACTGGAAGATGAACAAAACAAGACCCGAGGCAAAGGAGCTTCTTGAAGCTATCAAGCCGCTGGTAGCAAATGCAGAGGGTAAGGTAGAGGTCATCGCTTGCGTGCCTTTCACAAACCTTGAGACCGCTATCAATACCACAGCAGGTTCAAATGTAAAGATCGGTGCAGAGAACTGCCACTTTGAAAAGAGCGGCGCATTCACAGGAGAGATCTCAGCAGATATGCTCACAGAGCTGGGCGTTGAGTATGTAGTACTCGGTCACTCTGAGAGAAGACAGTATTTCGGTGAAACAGACGAAACAGTAAATAAAAGAACAAAGGCTGCACTTGCAGCAGGCCTCAAGCCTATCGTTTGCGTTGGCGAGCTGCTGTGGGAGCGTGAGTGCAATATCACCGAGGAAGTTATCGCAAAGCAGATCAAGCTCGATTTCTACGGTGTTTCAGCTGATGACATCAAAAAGTGCGTTATCGCTTACGAGCCTGTCTGGGCTATCGGTACAGGCAAGACCGCAACAGCAGATCAGGCAGAGGAAGTTTGTGCATTTATCAGATCAATGCTCGCTAAGCTGTATGATGATGCTACCGCACAGGCAGTAACTATCCAGTACGGCGGATCTATGAATGCAGGCAACGCAGCTGAGCTGCTGAGCAAGGAGAACGTTGACGGCGGTCTTATCGGCGGCGCATCACTCAAGGCAAACGACTTCAACACTATCGTTCAGGCAGCAGTTGAAGGTTGATAAATAAGTTCACGAAATGTGATTAGAATGGAGAACAATTATGAGTAAAAAAACAGTTGTACTTGTTGTAATGGACGGCGTGGGTATCTCACAGTCACACCTTGGCGATGCCGTAACAACGGCAAACACACCTACCCTTGACAGACTGTGGAAGGAAGTACCGCACACAACACTGAAAGCACACGGCGATGCAGTAGGACTTCCGACAGATGACGATATGGGCAACTCCGAGGTAGGACATAACGCACTTGGCTGCGGACAGATCTATTCTCAGGGCGCAAAGCTGGTAAACGAATCTATCTCCAGCGGAAAAATGTTTGAATCTGCAACATGGAAAAAGCTCGTTTCTAATGTAAAGGAAAATGGCTCTGTGTTCCATTTCCTCGGCCTGCTTTCCGACGGAAATGTACATTCCAACATCGCACATCTGAAAACAATGCTTGCACAGTGCAAGAAAGAGGGCGTTGCAAAGGTAAGATGCCATATCCTGCTTGACGGACGTGACGTTCCCGCAACAAGTGCACCTATCTATATTGAGGATCTTGAAAAGTGCATGGCTGAGCTTAACGATGCATCGTTCGATGCACAGATAGCTTCCGGCGGCGGAAGAATGAAGATAACAATGGACAGATATCAGGCTGACTGGGGCATGGTAGAGCTTGGCTGGAACACACACGTTCACGGCGAGGGCAGACAGTTTGCAACAGCACTTGAAGCAGTCGAGACTCTCAGAGGGGAGACCGATGCTATCGACCAGGATCTTCCTCCTTTCGTTATCGCAAAGGACGGCAAGCCTGTAGGCAAGGTCGAGGACAACGACAGCGTAGTTCTTTTCAATTTCAGAGGCGACAGAGCGCTTGAGATATCTATGGCATTTGACGGCGGAGCAGAGTTCAAGCACTTTGACAGAGGCGTTATGCCAAAGGTGATCTATGCAGGTATGCTGGAGTATGACGGAGATCTGAAAATACCTAACAACTATCTTGTAAATCCGCCTGAGATAAAGAATACTCTTTCTGAGGTGCTCGTTAATGCAGGACTTAATTCCTATGCAGTTTCCGAGACACAGAAGTACGGTCATGTTACATATTTCTGGAACGGCAACCGCTCCGAGAAGTTCTCTGAGGAGCTTGAAACATGGAAGGAGATCCCTTCGGACAACGTTTCTTTCGATCAGAGACCGTGGATGAAGTCTGCGGAGATCACCGATGATATGATCGAGGCTATCAAGTCGCAGAAATATGATTTTATCAGATGTAACTATCCTAACGGAGATATGGTAGGCCACACAGGCTCAATGGATGCAACTATCGTTGCTGTTGAAGCTGTTGACCTTGGTCTTACAAGACTGCTTAAAGTTGCACAGGAATATGACTGCACAGTTCTTATCACAGCCGATCACGGCAATGCAGATGAAATGCTTGAAAAGAATAAGAAGGGCGAGATCAACGTAAGAACAGCTCACTCGCTCAACCGTGTTCCTTTCTTCATCGTAAGCAAGGATAAGTACGAGATCATCGACGCTGAAAGCACAAAGTACGGCCTTGCAAATGTTGCACCTACCGTTCTGAAGATATTCGGCATCAAAGCTCCCGACTGCTGGGAAGACTCAATGATCTGAACAGAATTTGCTGGTGGTTAATTGGGGATGACCCTTTTGAAAAAGGGTCTCTCCCCAAACCCCACCCCTAAAACTTTTAATGATTTTTCGCCATTGGCGGCTTCACCGTCAATAACGAAAAATGGTTAAGACTTAGAGTGAGATCTGAAAAAAGATTCTTTCAGGAGGGCACACCACAATAAACCATTAACAAAATCAGTTCAATCATAAAAGCTGAGGTTTTCACGCCTCAGCTTTTTTTATGCCCCAAAGTCGGTAGGGATCTCTTTTCAGTTCGCTTTCGTATATCGAAACTACGCTTTTAATATCAAAAAACATCACCTTGCAACCCCCGATGTATGCTTGCTTTATCAGTCCTTGCTCATAAGCTGTTTTCTGAATAGTGTACCATGCCTTTATCGGTGGGTGCCCGGCTTCTATCATCCATTCATCAGGCGGATAAATGCGGTTTATCTCCTCGCTTGGTGCAAACAGCTCGTTTATCTCCCTCGGCGTGATACCCTCAACGTAGTGCATCGCCGTCAGCTTGTAAATGTCCACACCGAAAAGCAGCGCCTTGCCGCCGTTGTGGATAGCGTAGTCAAGTCCGCCCTTGACAGCTTCCTCGCCGTGCTTTCCCCAACCGCTTGTGCTTATCGTGTTCGCTCCCGTAATGGTATCGGGCAGAGTGCGGAATGTGTCAGCCACAATACCCATTGCAGTTCGCTGCGCATCTTTTGGCAGTATTTTTATCTTTACCGTTATCCCGAGCTTTCTGTCCTCGTCCGTCAGTTCAAGCTCCCTGCTCAGCCTCAGCGCAGGCATAAAAATGCTGCCCTGCGGTGTAACAAGCTCTTTCAGCGTGTCTATCACAGTCATTGCGCCGCCCTCCAGCTCGCCAAAGCTGCTCAGTGAGCAGTGCACTTCCAGCACCATGCCGCTTTCAATTCCAAGGCGCACCAGCGCATTTTTCAGTTCGTCCCTGCTTACCATTTCCCTTACGCTCCTGTTGCTTAAAGTTCGTTTTTTACCAGCGCCGCTAAATAAAGCGAGCCGCAAACAAGCGTTACGCCGTCGGGGTTTTCAGCCTGCAAAGCCTTTATCTGCGCCAATATCGGCAAGTCACACTCCTGCGCATTTCCGCCAAGCGCAGTTATTTTTGCCGCAAGCTCGCCTTTGGTTATTGCCCTTTCCGAAAAACCGTCTACCGTGTAGAATCTGCTCACAAAAGGTACCAGGCTTTTCACAGCCTCGTCAATGTTCTTGTCAGCGCACATGCCGATTACAGCGCAGCACTTTTTTGCGCACCCCTCAAGCACCCTTGAAAGCGCACGCAGACCGTCGGGGTTGTGCGCACCGTCAAGTATCGTCAGCGGAGAGGAACAAAGCACCTCCACTCTTGCAGGCAGCACCGCCTGTGAGATACCAAGGCAGATATCCTCGTCACTCAGTCCGAGCTTCTCTTTCAAAAGCTCGCAGCCCTCTATCACGCTCAGCGCATTTTTTATCTGGTGCCTGCCGCCCATTGAAAGAGAATAATGCCTTCCCTTGTATCCAAACTGTGAACCGAAAATATCTACCCTGCTTATCTGCGCAATTTCAAGCTCGGGTATTATCAGCTCACTGCCGTTTTCCTCAGCCTTCTGGCGAACAACATCTGCCGCATCCTTGCTGTTTTCGCAGCTGAGCACACACGGCACACCGGGCTTAATTATCCCTGCCTTCTGAAAAGCAATCTCAGCGATAGTTCCTCCGAGTATCGCAGTGTGGTCAAGGTCTATCGTGGTTATCACAGTCAGCAGGGGAGAAGTTATAACGTTTGTGCAGTCAAGCAGTCCGCCCATTCCCGTTTCAAGCACGACCACATCGCAGCTATGTTTTGCAAAATACAAAAATGCTATCGCCTGCGATATCTCAAACTGCGAAAAGTCCTGCCTGTCAGGCGAATGCTGTGTTTTTTCCTTTACCTGCGCTGCTATCTCGTTAAGCTCATCATCGGGAATGTCTGCGCCGTTGAGCCTTATCCTGTCATTGTAGTGCACGATGTAAGGCGAGGTAAAGCAGCCTGTTTTCAGCCCTGCGTTTATGAATATCCTGCTGAACATCTCACATACCGAGCCCTTGCCGTTGGTACCTGCAACGTGAACGAACCGCAGCTTTTTCTGCGGATCGCCAAGCGTGGCAAGCAAGCGCCTTATCCTCCCAAGATCCTTGACCGGCTTGCCCGAATGTGAAAAGGCGTTTATAAACTCCATTCCCGAGTTTTGTGATGAGTATTCTACCATTTTTATTCTCCCTGCTCTGTTTATTTTTTCAAATTTCCCCAGACGTGTGCAAAATGTACTGCCGTGAAAATGCAGCCTGCAACAGCAAGGATATAGTTTCTGCGCCAAAGTCCGATAAAGACATAATACAGCGGCGGCATCAGCACGATGAAAAACATCATCACGAAAAAGCTCTGATGTCCTGCGAAGTAAAATCCCCAGCCAATGAAGTTTAGCAGCAGCACAGCTGCCGTGAGCGCAAAGAACAGCTTTTCGCTGCCGCTTGAAATTGACAGCAGCTTTGAGTCTTTGCGCACTATAAACGTCATCAGTGCGATGCACAGCGAGCCGAGCAGCTTTTCACAGATGTCAAGTGCTTTGCTTGTTTCGGTCATATTCATTATTGGGTTTTGCTTGAGGTGAAAAAGCGGCATCACCATATAGGGTATTTCCTGAACGGCAAAAAGCAGCAGTCCGATAAACCAGAATCCGACATACTGACTGCCGAAAAGCTTGAAAAACCTGAACATCTTGTCTCCTCACATTTCGTCTATTATTTCTTTGAGCTGAGCGGCGGTATCGGCGTTAACGCCTGCTGCCCGTGCAAGCTCTTCCACACCTGCTGCTTTCAGCGCTTCCTTGGTCTTGAAGGTCGTCAGCAGCTTTACCGCTTTTTTTTCACCTATGCCACGCACCTTTGTAAGCTCCAGCTGGTATGCGTTTTTGCGGTGTTTTTTTGCCTGATAGGTAATAGCGTAGCGGTGCACCTCGTCCTGAATAGCAGTTGCAAGGTTGAAAGCGCTCCTGCTTTTTGAGAGCGATATTTCTCCCTCGCCTGTTGCAACAGCCCTTGTCCTGTGGCGTGAATCCTTTACCAGACCAAACAGCGGACAGTTGACTCCCATTTCCCTCAGCAGCGGAGCAACAGCGTTAACGTGCCCCTTTCCGCCGTCAAGAAGTATCAGGTCGGGCATTATCGAAAAGCCCTCGTCGGTTTTTTCAAAATAGTTCTCAAACCGCCTGCGCAGAACTTCTCTCATGCACTCATAGTCGTTCTGCTCCTCAACCGTCTTGATCGAAAAGCGCTTGTAGTATTTCTTGCACGGTCTTCCGTTTTCAAAAACCACCATTCCTGCGACCATGTTTGTCGATGCGAGATTTGATATATCGTAGCACTCGATAAACCTCGGCGGCTTTTCAAGTCCCAGCGCTTTTGAAAGCTCCTCCAGCGCAGCGACCTCACGCTTTGTTCTTCCTATCCTGTTTGAGATAAACTCGGTAGCATTAGATTTAGCAAGCTCCGCCAGCCTGACCAGCGTGCCCCTCTGCGGCGAAAACAGTCTGACATTGTGTCCTGCCTTTTGTGTAAGGTATTGCCGCACCATATCGATGTTCTCAAATTCCTCGTCTATCAGCACATCGTGTACTATCTTGTCCCTGCCCGAGTAGTATTGTATCAGGAACTGCTCACGCATCTGCGCTCCGTCCAGCTTTTCACCGAGAAAGAAGTCTGACTTGTCAAAAAGCCTGCCGCCTCTGTACATTATCACGCTTGCGCAAGCCATCTCGCTGTTGTTTGCAACAGCAACTATATCCATATCCTTTATCTTCTCGTCAACTATCTTCTGGCTCTCGGCGGCCTTGTTTATCGCATTTATCCTGTCACGCAGCTTGGCAGCTCTTTCAAATTCGAGGTTTTCCGCAGCCTCGTTCATCTCGTCCGTCAGGCGCTTTACCGAGTCCTCCGAGCCGCTCCTTATGAAATCTACCGCCTGCGAAACTATCGCATTGTAGTCCTCGCAGCTTATTTTTCCCGTGCACACGCCCATGCACAGCTTTATGTGAAAATTCAGGCAAGGGCGCTGCTTGCGGATATCCTGCGGAAATCTTCTCGAACAGGTCGGCAGCATAAAAACTCTGTTAGCCTCGGTGACCGCCTGCCTTACCGCAAACGAGCTTGTGTAGGGACCTATATATTTTGCGCCGTCCTCTTCCTTTTGCAGCGCAGCCTGAAGCCTCGGGTACTGCTCATCGGTGACCTTGATGTAGCTGTAGCCCTTGTCGTCCTTGAGCAGAATGTTATACTTTGGCTTGTATTGCTTTATCAGCGAGCATTCAAGCACCAGCGCCTCAAATTCTGAATCGGTCACGATAAACTCGTAGTCGTAAACATTTGAGACCATCTTCCACACCTTCGGCAAATGGTCCTGCCCTGCACGGAAATATGAAGACACTCGGTTTTTAAGGTTTTTTGCCTTGCCGATATATATTATCTCCTTGCTCTTGTTTTTCATTATGTAACAGCCCGGAGAGGTCGTCAGCCTGTGAGTTTTGTCACGCAGGTATCCTATCCTGGCGTTGTCGTTTTCCGTAATGTACATCTAATAGCTCCTCTTAAACCACACTGTATCCCGAACTTTTCAGCGCATCAAGCGCACGGGCGAAATTCTCCTGCTTGACAAAAACGTAGTCGGTGTTGAAAGTCGAAACTGCAAAAACTCCTATCCCGTTTTCAGCAAGTATCCCCGTCAGCTTTGAAAGTATCCCTATCAGCGAAAAATCAAGCACACCCTGAATGCGAAAGCCTTTCCAGCCGTCATCACGCTCACTCGTTTTTTGCGGGACATCTTTTGTCGGGCACACCAGCGAAAGCTCCTCGTCGGTCTTTCCGATAAAAAAGTATTCGCTGCCAAGGTCTATGTCGTTTATTGAAAACACCTTGCACACCGTAAAATCAAGCTCCAGCTTTTTTAATTCCATAAACAAAACTTCCTTTACTGTTAAGCCTTTGGCAGAACCATCGTCACGCACATCTCATCTCCATTGATATGCGCAAATATCTCTCCGCCCATTTTCAGCATAAGCTGCCTGCAAATATAAAGTCCAAGTCCGCTTCCGCTTTTCTCGCCCGTGTTCGAGCCTCGCCAGAAGCTGTCGAAAATATGCACAAGCTCGTTTTCGGGGAGCGTGCAGCCGCTGTTTGCAACGCACACCAGCTTGCAGTCCTCTTCCTCGCTCACCCTTATCTCAATGTACTTTCCGTCGCCGTACTTTATAGCGTTTTCCATAAGGTTCTGCATCACCTCTGCCGAGCGGTCGGCATCGCCTTTTATAAGGCAGTTTATAAACTTCTGCACGCTGAACTGTGTGCCGTATTCTTTCAGCCTTTCGGTGTAATGCAGCCTTATCGTGTCTATCAGCTGTTCAAGGTAGAATTCACCCACCTCAACATCCAGCTTGATAAGATCCTCACTTGCAGAGCGTGTCAGCTGAGTGACGAACTTTTCAATATCGCAGGCGTTCCTGTCAATGCTCTGCGCAGCTTCTTTCAGCTTTTCGCTGTCCGTGTAAAGTCCCTTTGAGATCGCCTTTGAGTTCAGCTTTATCGCCATCAGCGGAGTTCTTATGTCGTGCGAGATAGAAAGTATCATCGTCTGCTTTTCCTTCATCAGCTCCAGCTCATGCTCCTTTTGCCCTATCATGTTTTCCCTGAGCATATTAACGCCCCAAACGAACTTTCCGAAATACCTGCCCTTGTTCTCTTTCAGCGGAGCAGACATTTCGCCCTTTGACAGCTTGTATGGCACTTCCGAGAGCTTGTTGAACGGGCGCAGCAGACTGAACCTTATAAACAAAAGCACACCCACCGTCAGCACGCTTATCACGCCCAGCGAAATGTTGAGTATCACTCTCTCGTTTGAAGCGTCGCTGCCCGAAGCCTTGTAATCGAACCTGTAAAGCTGTGAGCCGACTTGGCAGATGCGGTAGTCGCCTTTTGAATTGAAAAAGCTGTCGCTGCCATCGTCCTTTACAACTGCCGTGACGTATTCACACCCCGAAATATCAGGCTCTTTCCCGGAATCTATCACCTTGCACAGCCGCTCTATCTCCACACGGTAAGGTTTTGAGCTGTCACCCTCGGACGAGAGCGCAAGGTTTGCGATAACAAATACCGCAGCAATGCACACCAAAAGCACTGCGGATATCACGTTGAATCTTTTCATATAAATTTATACCCCACGCCCCACACAGTCTGTATCCTTACAGGCTTTTTAGGGTCATCCTCTATTTTTTCACGCAGCCACTTGATGTGAACGGTCAGCGTCTGCTGTTCCGAAAAGCTGTCGCTGCCCCATATCTTGTTGAACAGAAACTCTTTTGTCAGCGTCTTGTTCGGGTTCTCTACCAGCAGCTGCAAAAGCTCGAATTCCTTTGCCGTAAGCTCCAGCTGCCTGCCGTTTTTAAAGGCTATCCTTTCCGCCTTGTTAAGCCTCAGCTCACCGCTCGTCACCTCGTCAAGTGAGTACCTGCGCTTGAAAATTCCCGCTATCTTGGCAAGCAGTATATCAATGTCAAAGGGCTTTTCAAGGTAGTCGTCAGCCCCAAGGGTAAGCCCGTTGAGCTTGTCGTTTTTTTCGCCCTTTGCGCTGAGAATAAATATCGGCGTGTCGCTTTGCTTTCTTATTCTGTCGCACACCTGAAACCCGTCCATACCGGGAAGCATAATATCCAGCAGGACGAGCCGTGCACCGTATTTTTCAAAAATGCTCAGCGCTTTCTCGCCGCTGTCTGCTGCGGTCACGGTGTACCCCTCAGCCCGCAGAAAGTCGCTCATCAGCGTGGAAAGCTCCTTGTTGTCCTCGGTAATAAGTATGTCTATCATCTTCTCACCCCATATCAAAGATAAAACAGCTCTTCAAATTTCACGTCCAGCGCAATGCACAGTATCAGTGCCAGCTTTGCCGTCGGACTGAACTGCCCCGTTTCGATAGAGCTTATCGTGTTGCGTGAAACGCCTACCAGCTTTGCAAGGTCAGCCTGCGACATACCCTTTTGAGTGCGCACCTCTTTGAGATTGTTTTTAAGTACCAGCGATTCGTTCATTTTATCACCCTGCTATACTGATTATAAGACTTACAGCGGCGTAAATGAATAACAGTGCTGATACTGCAAGTACCGCTATCTCGTGCTTCTTTTTCATTTTAGCGACCTTGTAGCCCCATAAAGCGACAAGTGCCGATGAGATTATCAGCAGGTAGCCGAAATGTGCGCTGTGCTTCAGACTCGTGTGGTCAAGCATCATAAGCACGCAGGCAACGAGCAATGCAGTTATACCTCCGATGCGCTGGGCTTTGTTTATAATGTCGAGTTCATAGATGTCCTGCTGTTTGTTTTCCTGTCTGCTCAGTTCAAGTATCTGCTCTTTGTTCATTTTTAATGCCCCCATATTTATTGGTTGACAAGTTTACTTGTCACGAGTACAGCATATCATAGCCAAGTTTACTTGTCAACCCCTGCGACAAGAAAACTTGGCAACTTTGTAGCATTGCACAAATTGCCAAGTTAACTTTGCATATTTTCCACATAGTTTTTCTATCTGGTCTTATCTCTACCTCGTAGAGAATATCACGAAAGGGATATTCTCTTGAGCGTGAAAGGGCGAAGCCGTTTCACGGTTGGCTACCAGCCCATTTCCATAAGCCAGTTGTTCAGCGTTCTTTCACGCTCACGGATATTCATACCCTCAGAGAAGCTGCCAAGCTCCTTTTCTCCTTTTATCTCACCGTCCACTATGAACAGCACCCTTGAGCATTTTGAAGCAACTCTCGCATCGTGAGTAACCATCATTATCGTCGTGCCCTCACGGTTGAGCGAGCAGAGCATATCCATTACCTCGTCCGAGGAGCTTCTGTTAAGAGCGCCTGTCGGCTCATCGGCGAAGATTATCTGCGGATCGTTTATCATGCTGCGGCAAATGCAGGCTCTTTGCAGCTGTCCGCCCGATACCTCGTTTATATCGTTGCCGGCAGTTTCGATAATGCCCATTTTGCGCATCAGCGATTCGCCCTGTTCTCTTATCTCCTTGCGGCTGCGCTTTTTGCTTTTAGCCTCGGTCGCAGGGAGGATTATGTTGTCAAGAATGGTCAGGTTTTTGAGCATGTGCATCTGCTGAAAGATGAAGCCCATTTTTTCAAGCCTTACGTTTGCCAGCTTCTTTTTGGGCATTGCTGCGATGTTTTCGCCGTCCAGCATCACCTCGCCCGAGGTCGCATCGTCCATGCCCGATGCGGTGTAAAGCAGCGTTGATTTGCCTGAGCCTGAGGGTCCCATTATTGCGACCATCTCGCCCTCGTTTACTTCAAAGCTGACGTTGCGCAGGGCGTTGTTCTGCTTTTTGTTGGTGATGTATGTCTTGCAAAGGTCTGTTACCTTGAGTATTTTCTGTGCCATAGTTATTCTCCTTTTCCTTTACTCTATGCTCGATGTCTGCTGAGCGGTTATCCTCTTGGTGTATGCTGCTGTGAGCCATACGCTTATCGCCATAAGTGCCATTATCGCTACGGGGTAGATGATGCATACCCTGATGGTGTTCATTGAGTAGGTGATGCCGCTGTTTACGCCCATAAAGCTGAATATCGGGTTGCCTATGAGCTTTGATACCGGCATAGCCAGCAAGCCCGAGATGACTGCTGAAATAACAGCTGTGATGATGAACCTCTTGGTGTGCCATTTGATTATCTTGTTATCCTTGAAGCCGATAGCCTTGAGCGTTGCTATCTCGCCTGTTTCCTTGATGACCATTGACCTTTCCATAAGCACTGCGACCATTATAACTATGGCTGCGGAGAGGATAAGGAAGAAGAACTTTATCGTATCAAATACAGGTCCTACCTCAGTCGTATCCTGCGCTTGCTTTGCGCCTGTTTTTACATCGTAAATATCGGGGAAGATGTCCTTTATCTTTTCGATGCGCTTTTCAACCTCCTTGTCGCTCGGGTCGTCGGTGAAAAGTATCTGTGCGGAGAAGCTGCCGCTCACAAAGTTGTAGTCTATATCAAGGTCCTCGTGGAATCTGATGCTGTGTCCCATATTCATCATTGCATCGTACATTCCCGAAATGATAAGCTCGTATTTTTTGTCGCCCACGGTGACGGTTATGGTGTCGCCGATGTCTGCGCCAAGATCCTTTGCGGTGGCGGGCTGGATAGCGACCTCGTCCTTGTTCTGCGGGGCGCTTCCCTTGGTGTAAACGTGTTCATCTGCCTTGTTGTTTACGCCCTGTATGCCAATGACTTTTGTTGCTTTGCCGCCGAACTCCTGCTTGCAGGATATCATCATTTCCTTAAACACTCTTGCAGGTATGCCGTTGTCCGCAAGTGTCTGCTCCATTTTTTTATACTTTTCTGTGATTTCCTGTTTGCTGCTGTCATAGCTGCTGTCGTTATTTTCAAAAGCTACATCGGAGGGTATACACGCAAGCAGCGAAAGCGTTTCCTTGCTGTTGAGGGTATCGGCGCATATATCAAGAAACTGTATTGGCAGCATCGTCAGCACAAACACAACGATGATGATAAGAAATCTCTTTGGTGCGCTCATTACGTCGTTTGATGCCATAAAGGTAGTTGCGCCAAGGCGTGACTTTGAAAGACGCAGGAAGCCCTTTCTCTTGAACCTTTCGCCTGTCTGACCGTTTCTGATAGCGTCAACAGGGGAGAGCTTGTTTGCTTTTCTTGTGCATATCAGTGCGAACAGCATTATCACTGCAACTACTGCTATTGCACAAACGATGTTTGTGAAGATGCTGCCGTTTGACTCGACCATTACCGAGGACGAGGAGAGGTCTGTCAGAAGCTCGCCGAACGGGAAGCTGAGCGCTGCGCCTATCACTGCGCCGACTGCCGAGATAGCAAGGTACTTTACAAGGTACTGGCTGCGTATCTTCATATTGCCAAGCCCTATGGCTTTCATAACGCCTATCTCTCTGAACTCGGATGAAATGGTGAACGAGATCGTAAATCTTAAAACGATGAGCGATACGATTATCAGTATTGCGCTTACTGCCAAAAGCAGCAGGGCAACTATCATATCAAAGATGTATGATGACTTGATAAACTCTTTCTTTCCGCTGAACACAAAGCTGAGGTCTGACTTGTTGAGGGTGTCAACTATGTCGTCAGGGTGATCGGTGGTGATGTAATAAAACTTGGTCAACGTGCCGAGCTTATCTGCCTGCTGCAGAAACGGCTGTGCATCCTCGTCATTGACTATCATTCTGCCGATGCCCATAAGTGCAGACCCAAGGGCTGCATCGTAGAATGTACCGCTTACCTTGAACTCCTTGTCAAGCTCACCAAGGTGCAGCTTGATTGTATCGCCGACCTTTATATCGGACTGACCCAGGAACTTGTTTGCGATGAGTATCTCGCCTTTTTTTACGCCTGTTATCTTTTGCTTGTTCTCGTCAAAGTAATTGAGCTTTGCTTCGCCAAAGGGCATAAGATCTATTGGTGATTTAAAGCCGGTCTCCTTACCGTCTGTAAAGGTGAGATCCTTAGGATCCATAAACCATATCTGCTCGTACTCAAGCTTTGATATCTTGTCCTTGTCCTTTTCAAGCACCTGATCGACGGTCTGGGTTTCTGTTCGGTTGTAGGTTGCGCACGCAACATCTGGCATATCTGCCTTGTCAAAGTAGTTATCCAGCGAGCTTGTGACCGAGATCATGCTGTTAACGCTGCCCGATATGAACATTACCGAGATAATGATGAACAAAAGGATTATCGTGTTCATCGTTCTGCCTCGTCTGAGGTCTTTCTTTAAGATAGTAAAAAACATCTCAGTTCTCCTTATCCTTGTTCTTTCTCATTTTCATAACGAATATCCCTGCGGTAATGGCTGCCGCTGTGCCTGCGATCAGTTTTATCGACTGGCTCTTTATCTCACTGCGAATTATCTGCGATGCGTGAGAGAAATACTTTGCGGCGGTATCCTCGTCGGCTTCGAGCTGCTGAGCGATGTCTGCGATTATTATCTCCTTTTCGTCCTTTGCAAACAGGTTGTGATCCTCTATCGCCTCAACAACTATCCTGCTTTGCTCGGTGGTGATGTCTGCCTTTTGTGAAAGTCTTTTGATAAATGTGTTTTTTGTCATTTTGTCGTCCCCCTTATTTTGTCCTCGTCTGGTGTATCTTCTACTGTGACTAAAGTATAGCATGGATTTTATTAAATAATCCTTAAATTTGAAATACACCGTATCTGCGCCGTATTTGCAGCGCACCAAATAAAAAAGGCTGCCGCTTTTTAATAAACGACAGCCGTGTTTTAATAATTCTATTTACCCTCAGCGCTCTGCTGGTTTGATAGCTCTTTAAGCTCTCTGCCCTCTTTAAGAAGCTCGTGCAGCACCTTTGCATCGTCCGCAGCGATAGCCTCACGGTACTTTTGCAGCTCACCGATGATGCAGTCCAGCTCGCTGACCAGCGCATTTTTGTTCATCAAAAACAGGGGAGTCCACATATCCTCGTTCAGCTTAGCAACTCTCGTAAGGTCCTTGAACGAGCCTGCGGAGAACCCCGATTGCTTTAAAAGGCTCGGGCTTTTTACATAGCAGCTTGAAACAACGTGAGCCAGCTGCGAGGTGTATGCGATTATCTCATCGTGCTCCTGCGGCGTTGCCGAAACTACCCTTGCAAAGCCCGTTTCATAAGCAAACCTTGTCACCTCATCGATAGTTTCCGCCTGCGTGTTCACTGTTGGAGTTATAATAAAGCTCGCCTTTTCAAAAAGGTTATCCACCGAGTATGCAAAGCCCGAAAACTCACGCCCTGCCATCGGGTGACAGCCAAGAAAGCGCACACCCTGCTCCGACAGCACATTTTCCACCGCACTTATTATAGCACCCTTAACACCGCAGGTGTCAATAACTATACCGCCCTTGCGGAAGCATCCCTTATTGCCGGTAATAAAATCAATCGTCTGCAAAGGGTGCAGGCTCACGATAACGATGTCGCAGCCCGATAGCTTGTCAGCCGTGATCTCCCCGTCGATAGCCTCCTGCTCCAGCGCACCTTTTACCGCCGCCTCGCTCACATCAAGACCGAAAACGCTGTGCTGGGTGTTCTTTTTTATCGCCTTTGCAAGTGAACCTCCGATAAGTCCAAGCCCAACGATTGCTACTCTCATTTTGTTTCCTCCTTTTACTTTTACGCTTTTATCTATTAAAGTATACCACTTAACAGCCGCATTGTCAAGCACACATCAAAAAACCCCGCAGCGTTTTCAAACGTTACGGGGCGATCGTTAAAAGCTATTCGCCGCTTGTCAGCTCAACGATAGCATTTGCGTACATATTCAGATTTGCCTTGAAAGTCTCCACCGAGATGTGCTCGTCAGCGCCGTGCATATTGTTGTTTTCCCAAGGGAATTCCGCACCGAAAGCAACACCGCCCTCAACGTCGTGAACGTAGGTCACACCGCCCTCGGCAATGCATTCGCCCTTTTCACCGCTAACGCCCTCGTATACCTTCAAAAGCGTCTGCACCAGCTTGCTGTCCTTGTCAACATAGTGCGGCTCCATGCAGTCGCTGCTTGTTATCTCAAAGCCGTTTTCCGTCAGCTGAGGAGCGATAATGCTGATCATCTCGCTGCTTTTCCTGTCGATAGGGAAGCGTATATCAACGCCTGCGGTCAGCTTATCTCCGCTTATTTCAAGCTGAGTCAGCACACAGGTCATCTCGCCCGATATCTCATCTGAAAAACCAAGCCCCATAGCCTTGCCGCACATATCGCCGTGAACGAACAGCTTTGAGATCCTCTCAAACTGCGGAGCATTCAGCTTTGTAAAAGCCTCAGCGACAGCCGTAGCCGTATTTGTTCCGTTTTCGGGGCGTGAACCGTGAGCCGACTTTCCCGTGATGACGCACCGCTCGCCCTCAGCTTCAAGCGTAACTCCTTTTGGTAAAGCGTCCGCAAGCTGCTCGGCGCTTATGCCCTTTAAAACCAGTTCCGCCCTGCCGGGAACAGCGTTTATCACCGTGCCTGCTTTGAGCGAAACGACACCCTTTTCGCTTTGCGGGAAATCTCCCGAAAAGGTCAGGTGTATCAGTCCCTTTTCGCAGTTGAGAACAGGGAAGCTGCCGTCAGGCGTAAACACCATGTCCGCCAGCTTGTATTTGCTTTTGTAGTAAGCGATATCCTCGCAGCCGCCTTCCTCAAAGCCGCCAAAAACCACTCTGAAATTGCGCTTTATCGGGATCTTCAGGTCCCTTATCGCCTTTATCGCATAAAGCACCGCTACGCTTGGCCCCTTGTCGTCGATAGTTCCTCTGCCATAAAGCACTCCGTCCTTTTGCGTCAGCTCAAACGGGGGAAAGCTCCAGCCTTCTCCTTCAGGAACGGTATCAAGGTGCGAAAGCACCGTCAGCGCAGGCTCGCCCTCCATGTAATCTCCGTGAACAGCGTAGCCATCAACGTTGACCGTTTTCATTCCCAGCTTTTCGAGCTGTTCCTGTCCCCATTTCAGCGCCCTTGCCGAGCCTTCACCGAACGGCTTTACAACGCTGTCTGTCACCGCAACGCTCCTTATGGCGATTATCTCGCCAAGGCTTGCAAGTATCTCCTCAAAGTTATCCTCAAAATATTTTTCAAAAGCCTGCTTGTATCCAAGCATATCATTCACTTCCTTTTCTGAGTGTGCACACAAGCACTTCCGAGGGGTTGTTCACCCTGAATTTTCCCAGCCCTGCGGTAACTACCAGCTTTCTGTCCTCGCCGAACAGCTCGCTTTTGTAAATGCCCTTTGTGTATTTCGGGAAAAACTTTCTCTCGGGAGAAAGCAGTCCGCCGACTATCGGCATTCTTACTATACCCCCGTGGCAGTGTCCCGAAAAAGTCACATCAGCGCCCCAGCGAGCATAGCTTTCAAAAAAGAACGGATCGTGTGCCAGCAGAAAACTGCACCTGTCCTTATCTGGCTTGCCAAGGCATTTTTCAAGGTATTCCACCGTCGGAACAGGCAGGCCACGGTAGCTCCAGTCGCTGTTGATGTAGTATCTCAGCGGCAGCTGCAAACCGTAAAGGTCTATCTCCTGTCCTTCACGGCTGAGTGTAACTTTTCTGTTGCGCAGCACCTGCACGCCCAGCTTTTCAAGCCTTATGCAAAGCGCACGCAGACAATCGGGCTGAAAAAGCTCGTGGTTGCCGATGATGTAGTATGTCGGTGCTATCTCCCTGAGCCTTGCAAGAAAAGCCGCCTTTGGCTTCATGTCTGTTTCGTCCCTGCTGTAAAGGTCACCCAGAAAGAAGATATAGTCAGGATCTGCGCACTCGCAGTAGGGCATTATGTTGTTGTAATTATCGCCGTAGCGCTTTTTGTGGAGGTCTGAAAGTATCAGCAGCTTTTTTCCCTCAAAGCTTTCGGGCAGCTTGCTGCAGTAAAGCTCACGCTTGCTGACCTTCACCTCTCTGTTATTTACAAGAAAAAAGCCTGCTCCGACAAATGTCAGAAGCAGACCACCAACTGTTTTTAAAGACATTGTATCACCTGTTAAGATATTTTTTCAGATCGTTCATTGCCCATTTTGCGTGGTTGTAGCCGTGACGGTAAAGCCTTTCGAGCTTTTGCGGATCGTTCTCCGTCCTGCCAACGCCGAAAGCCGAACGTGGTGTAAAAACAAATACCTTGCCCTGTGCTTTAAGCTCCATTATCCGTGCAATGCATTCGTTGTATCTTTCTGCTCTTGTCAGCATAGCCTCGCAGAACTCGGGGTACCTGCGGTATCTTGCGGCAGCCAGCTTAGTCACAGCCTCCGTCTTTTTAACATATCCAAGCGGGCGTGTGAGCACGATTATGTTTTTGTCACAGCCTGCCTTTACAGCCTGCTCGTAGGGGATAGAATCCGCAATGCCGCCGTCCATATACTTTTGACCGCCGATCTCTATCATCGGGAAAAGCAGCGGCAGCGCACAGGTCGCCCTTAGCAGCATCCACTCTTTATCATCGGGCGGAACTTTAAGGTATTCCGCCTTGCCCGTTTTAACATTTGTAACTACCGCATAAAGACCGCTGCTTTTTGCAAACTCCTCGTAGTCAAACGGAAGTATCTTGTTTGGCACCGTGTCGTAAGCATATTTCAGTCCGTAGTAGCACCTGTTTTTCGGGTCAAGCATATTTCCTGCGCCCATATATTCCTTGCGGTTCATGATCTGCGTGGCAAGCGTGTGGTTTCTTCCTATCTGTTTTGAAGCGTAGCTCACTCCGAAGGCTGCGCCTGCCGAAACGCCGATGCAGTAATCCGCATATATCTTTTCCTCCAGCAGTGCGTCCATAATGCCGCAGCTGTATATCGTCCTGCTTGCGCCGCCCTCAAAAGTAATACCTAACATAATTCTATGTCCTTTCCGCAGGGATTATTCCTTAGTCGTTATCTTTCTGCGATGAGCTGTCGCTGAGCGAGCTGTCTGCGGAGCTTTCGCCTGTTGATGAAGATGTGTTATCCTCGGTCCTTGTAAAGCTGCGCTTTGAATCGGTGAGCATATTTGTCAGATCGTCCATAGCGTTCTTTGTGGCATTATCGTCTGTAATGCGGATAACAACGTTGTCCTTCATCGTAGAAACGGTAGACTTTAAATCCTCAAGCGTTTTGACCTGATTCTGATAGATATAGCTGCTTCCGCTTACCTTTATATCCACATATACCGTTGGCTCGGCAGTAGTCGTTACCTGTGCAGCCGAGCTTGGCTCGTCCTTGCCTGCGTTTGAATCGTTTGATTTTGAGCCTTTGCCTGTACCCAGACCAAGTCCCAGGAAATTAAGCAGCAGGAAAGCCGCAGCAAGCAGCAAAAGTATCAGCAGCAAAAGCAGCAGACGCTTTTTCTTTCTTTTTTTCAGCTTCTGGTTCTGTCTTTCCAGGTCATCAATGTATTTCTTTTCAACATCCTTTTCAATACTCATTTTAATTCTCTCCTTTTTGCTTTGTAGTGTTGATCTGCGTAAAATAAATATTCTTATAGTTGCCCTTTATTTTGCCGAGCGTGTCAAGCACCTTGTTGACATCACGGTAAAGCACCTTGTCGCCGTCGTACATAAAAGCCGCAAGTATTATCGAATCCTTGGTCAGCCCGTATGAATCCAGCGCCTTTGAAAGCTCCTCGTTCAGTTTGTCGTTCACTTCAACAGCAGTAGGCTCACTATTATTGCGTGAAACGTAAATAACGTCCTTGCCGCCGGAGTATCTCATCTCAACGCTCACCATCATGCCGCTGCTGAACCCGTCAAGAGCGTCCTGCATATTCTTTGCGGCAAGCTCGGTGGCCTTGTTTTCTTCCCTTATCTTATCTATCTGCTCCTGAGCATCCTGCTGTGCCTGAACTGTTTTGGCGTTTGCCTCGTCTATTTTTTCCTGCGCCTTTTTTTCAATATCCTGCGCATTGTTTGAAACGTTTAGCATTACCCAGAACAGCATTATCATAATAATGTCAAGCAGGCTTGTCAGCTCTATAATTATGCCCTTGTTCTTGCGAAACCCGTTCATAGCTTACTCCCTTGCCTGCACGCCCTGAGCGGAGTTGCGCTCAAGAAAAAGCTGAACGTTCTTTTCGTTGTCCTCTATCTTAGCGGCAACGACACCGTCGAGTATCTTGAAG
>OCTX012192213.1_pt1 | contig 22942 bp, 24 predicted proteins | sample 1539691 | NCBI WGS metagenome assembly OCTX01 (sample SAMN02144231, study PRJEB22623) | gut metagenome | biome: sheep rumen | host: Ovis aries | place: New Zealand
GAGAAATATAATTGATTGTGGGACATATACACAAGAGATGTAAACGAAAGAATAGAAGAAAATAAAAAGCTGAAAGAAACAATAAAAGACCACCAATTATATGAGGAGAAATTAGAACATAGAATTATAGAGTTTGAGGAATTATTACATTGAGAGTAATCAGACTTTTATATACAATTTGTATATTCTATGAAAGATAACTGTAGAAGGTGCTGAGTGCATGTAGAGAGCGGTTTATGGTGCAAAAAATGTAGAGAGAAAGTAGATCAGGAACTTAAAGGAGAGATTAGTAGACCGTTCGAATACTACTTTAGACATTACATAAAGAGAGGTAAGAAAAGAGTTAATTAAAATCAGATTTATATTTTATTACTTACTCATGGATAAGAAACTTAAAACTCTTGTTATCCGTATAGACTGAGGATTAGGAAGAGTCGTAGCTATGAGCGGTGCTATAACTGAAGTAGCTAAGACAAGAGAGGTAAAAGTAGTTACTTCTCGACCGTTAGTCTTTCGAGGTAATCCCTACATTAAGTCGGTGCATGGATTAGACGATAGGAGATTATTCGAGGACGTTATTAAAGGAAACGATTATTTAGAGTTAGAACCTTATACTGATCCGGAGTTTTTTAACGACGCTAAGAACCGATTAGATATAGCAGCTAAACAGTTAGGACTACCTAAAGCTGTAGATCCATGCTTATTCTTAGCCGAACATGAAAAGCTGAATAACTATCTATGTAACAGCTGTAATCCGATTCTCTTTCAGCCGTTCGGTTCTACTATGGAATTAAACTGAAGCGATAAAAGTTATAGATCTATTAAGGTAAAAGACGCTCAGTATTTAGCCGATAAATTAGTAGAGAAAGGTTTTACTCCTTACTTGGTAATTAAGCCAGGTAGTCAACCTGTATTAAATAACTGTCAGATTTTAGATACTCCGAATATGAGATTCGTAGTTAGTCTATGCGATAGATACCCTGTTATAGGTTGCGATAGTTCCCTCCACCATGTAGCTAAAGCTTTTAAGAAAAAAGCGTTAGTAGTTCGAGCGGGAACTGATCGAGAAAGGTATGGATACGAAAGTAATATAAATCTGAGGGAATATCCTATGGTAGCCCATACTCCATTAAGGTTAGGTATGAATGACTTTAACTACGATATATCTAATCAGCATACTAACGAATTTTCTAAGGAGTTCTTAGATAATGTAATCTGACAGATCCATTTACTTTATAACAATTAAATAAACATGGCTAAAAAATCATTCGAAAAAAAAGAGTTTTATAAGTCTGCTGCTCTTTACGGAGTCCAAAGATTTAACGAAGGATCTAAAAAAACTGTAGATTCAGTTAAACAAGAGAACTACGAAGAGCTTTACTTAGACGCTCTAAAGCAAGCGGGAATTTATAAAACTATGTCTACTTACCGAGAGGGGCAGTATCAGTTAGCAAGAACTAAGTATATAGTTACCTTTATTATCATGCTGATAGAAGCAGCTATAATCTGAATTTTAGCTTAGTATTTTATAGTAGACATGGTAACTTATATAAATTGTAAAAGGTGCTGAAAGGAGATAGAGAAGAAATGACCGAGAGAATACTGTATAAAATGTAGGAAAATAATAGATAAAGAACTACAGACTAAGTATAGAGAAGAATTAAGAGAAATGAGAATAGAAGCTTGACTAATAAAAAAGAGGGATTAGTTCCCTCTTTTTTTGTAACGAAGTGCTTTTAAGATAAGGATTTTATTTCTTTTTTCAACCTCCACCCTTACCCATTTTTCTTCCTCCTTTAGATCCGCAAGGCATGATATATTAAGTTAGAATATAAATCTGAATTATCAAACTGTTAGAGTTCCGTTAGAAGTAAAGCAATGGATACAATATCAGTTACATTCGTATTTAGTTCCTCAAGTAATATTATATCAGCACGAGGCTGGGTATCTTGCTATAAATACTCATTGACAACCTCTACTATAACAGTTCCCGGTATTATATGAATCTATTGTAGCACCACCACCTCCTCAATAATAAGAAGCATTTGTCGCTTCTTTTTTTGCTGTGGTATTGGCACAAAATAAACCATTTCAACCTCAACCACAACCTCCTACTCCTACACAGGTTCAAGTATATTGGTCTAATCAACCTCCACCTCAAGCATACCAAAGCATTTCCCCACTTATATCTGACTGTATTCCATTTCCTCAGTTTCAAGGTTTTCTACACGGTGCATTACCTCCTGCAGCTCAAGCTCAACCTCCTCCTCAAGTTCCACTACATTTGTGTCAGCTTCCTCCATTATTTCATTGTCAAGCACAGCCACTACCTCAAGCTCAGGGGTTCTTATTCCTGCTACCCATAGCACCACCTCCTCAACTTCCTCAAGAGCTTCAATTCGCTCAAACTGTAGTTCATGCACCTCCTCAACCTCAATAAGCTATATTACTATCAAATAAAGAATTTCAACCATTATGTCAAACTCCATCTCAAGAAACACAAGAGATTCAACCTTCTCCTATTTCTACATTATAACTTCAGGTGCATATTAGGTAATTAGAACATTGGATTACTCAACCTGCACCTCCTCAACCTCAATAATTACCACCTCAACCTCAACCTCAAATTAACAAGAAATCTATATAGGCTTCTACTATTGTTGGTCGAACTTTTGTATCTCAAACATAGATAGCACTCAAAGGAGAACTACCTACATAAGCACATGTTATATCTGCTGTTCCTATACTTACTCCCATAGTAGTAAATTCTGAAATAAAAGTCTGATTTATTTAAGCTGTTACAAAAGTAATCGTTGTATTTGGAGTTCAGCTTCAAGGTGCTGTATTGCTTACCTTAATTGTATATGTAGTTCCACTATCTCCACTAATTACACTTTCGTCTACTGTTACAGCTCAGCTACTACCATTTACTGAAGTTACTCATGTAGAGGCTGTAAGATATCCTGAATCGTTATTAAATGCTGATACATTTGTAGGAACTGTAGGTATAGACTGTGCTACATTATAAACCTGAGCTTCAGTAGCAGGTTTAGTAGCGTTATTACCTGCAGCTGTAGACTTACTTGGTAATACAGGCTCAGCTGTAAATGTTTTAGTCCCTCCGATACTCTGATTTCAGCTTGTCTTTACTGCGTTAGTATTTAAGGTGCTTAGATCATTTGCTACTGTGTAAACTTGAGCTTCAGTAGCTATAGCAGTTCCCGTATTAGTAGCGGCTGCAGTTTTACTTGGAACTACCGGACTTGTAGAGAAAGTCTTAGTTCCTGCTACAGTCTGATTTCATGTTAATTTTACTACTGCGTTATCGTTAGCTTTAGCACTTAAAGCGTTAGCCAATGCTGTATTATCGCTTGGAGATCATGCAATAGCACTAAAACTTACTTCCGGCTCTGTATTTTGTTGTAATAACCAAGTCGTTCCGTCATATATGTAAACGTCCCCAACCTCTACGCTTCAGCTTTCGACTGTAGAGCTTGCAGATCATGTATAAGAACTTCCGTTAGGTTTATAGTTAGTAGCCCCTACTGTTTCTACCATAAACCGATCTCATGTAGTATAAGTATATGGAGTAGAAAGAGGAAAGCTGATAGGTAATCATGTAGTAGAATCCCAAAGACTTAGGAATTTTCCTAATCCTGAGATATTATCTATAGCGTCTTTTAAAGCTTTTCCTTGAGCTGCAGATAGAGCGTCAGTAGCACTATCTGTAGTTAGATTATTTACTATAGTTCCTCATTCCTTTATAATCTTTCCTGTATTTCCGTCGAATAATACTAAGCTTCAGTTAGTAGAGCTTGCAGGTCAAGTTACGTCCCCCGCACCTTGTCAGTCGGCTCAGTCCTCCACGTTAAAACTATAGCTATCTCCGTCAGTTTCAGTTATGGTAACTGTAGTAGTTTTTCATGCTTTAGAACTTGTAACGCTTGCTATTCCATTTCCTGCAGGTCAGGTTTCTCCTGTTTCTCCTTGAGATCCTTTATCTCCTTTAGGAATTGTAAAGTTTAATACTGCGGCTGAGCTTGTCCCTGCATTAACTACGCTTGCGTTAGTTCCTGCAGCTCATGTAGTAGTAGAACCTACTGTAACTGTAGCAGCAGATCATGTATTACCTGTATCTCCTTTATCTCCTTTATCTCATTTTGGAATACCAAAATTAAACACAGCAGCCGAAGAAGTCCCACTATTAGTAACTGTAGCGGATTCCTCAGGATCTAATGTAGTAACCGTTCCTGCTGTAATTGTAGCAGCAGCACCAGGATTTCATTCGTCCCCCTTATCTCCTTTTAAATCTAATTTAGCGTCAGTTAAAGTAACTGTAGTTCCGTCTGATTCAGTAAATACCATATCGTCGCCGTCAAACTCAGCACTAACTATAGCGGCTCATGTATCCCCCTTATCTCCTTTCTCTCCCTCAGGGATAGTAAAGTCTAAAACTGCTGCACTTGTAGTCCCCGAATTAACTACTGAAGCGGAACTTCATGGAGTCCCTGTAGTAGTAGATCCGACAGTAACAGTAGCAGCCGTTCCGGGATCTCCTTTCTCTCCTTTAAGGTTAGAATACTGAGCTTTTTTGATTTTATCTCAGTCCTCAGCGTCAGAGAATAGGACAAAGTCGCCAGGTGCGATACTATTTTTCTCTTCGTAATCTATAGGAAATATCTTAGCCATGTAGAAATGATTTAAGAATTAAATAAAGGGTTTTTCTTCCAAAAAGTAGCCGGAATAAGCTTTCAGCTATCAGCTAAAACATAAATTACGTTATCGGATTCGTCAGCTACTTCAGAATAAGCGTCCTCTAATGGAGTCATGTAAGTAATAGGTCTAACTCTACCATTCCACCCCGTTTCAGGTTTACTCCTAACGCCCCGATCCGTAGTCGGTCTAACTCTTTTAGTCCAAGTAGTCGCCATGTAAAGTTAGTATTATATAAATCGAAAGTATTATATTCTATAATTTCAAAAAGCAACTAAATATATAATTGCTTTTTGAATTTTTCGACTAAAATACAATTAGACAATTTTACTACCTAATACATAAATATATGAAAAGCTTTTGGGAAAAAATGTCAGTTACGAAGCTCGTATTCTTAATATTAACGGTGGTATTAAGTTTCCAAACTATCTACTTAACCCTTAATGGAATAGAAACGAGTTTATTTAATAACGCTATGCTAATGGTAATCTCTTTCTACTTTTGACAAAAAGTAGGAGAAGCTAAAGCAGATCCTTTAATTGACTGAGATAACAAATTATAATGGAGGAACTTACTAATTACATATTTAATCCTCAGACTTTAGTTAGCTTTATTATATTTGTCTTTTGATTAGGAGTAACATGGGCTAATCTGAATGGGAAATTAAGGGAGATAGAAAAAAGAGTAGATAAGATAGAGGACTTAGACTTGGATAGTAGACTAACAGAGATCCAAACTAATCTTAAGCGAATAATGGAGAAACTAAAGGATAAATAGTTTATTCCCTAAACGAATAAACCAAATGCGAGAATATAAAATAATTAAATCCGACTTAGGACGAAATATATATAAAAAACGAGAAAAAGACGGTAAAATCTCTTTACGATTTTGGGGCTGAGAAAATAAGCGAGTCTTAAATAAAAGCCATGCTAAGACTATATACCATAGAGAGGACGCTTTATCCGCTTTAGTAGTAATCAAAAGAAAAAATGAAAAAAAATCTGATTAAAATTCTAATCTTGTTATTAGCACTTTTAATCAGCTTTTTATTTACGCTGAATGTATGGTAGAATATCTAATATATAAGGTGCAGTTATGGTGGAGGAAAAAAATACTCGGTAGAAAGATTTTAGCTTATAGACGTAAGTATAGAAATGTCAAAAAACAAGGAGAGAAAAGAAGTTTCTATGAGTAAGCACCACCTCCTCCCTCAAAGTCAATGAGGGGCTAATATAGCAAGAAATATAGAGTTAATAAGGGACGTAAACCATAGGGCTATACATACACTATTCCAAAATAAAATGATAGCGGAACAGCTGTTAACTACTGTGGATATTTCCTCTAAAGCTCTTAGATCTGACGTTAAGGAATGGCTAATAGAGGTGCTTACGAGTAAGGATATAAACGATCCTTACGAACGATACGATCCAAGAGTAATAAAATTCTAAACAAAAAAACTTTTAGCTTTTACTGAGTATGAGGTATGGTAAAACTAAATGCAGATACAATAGGGAAAATAAATTCCTACTGAGAAGAAAAAACAAATACAGAAATCGGAAAAGAATTGGGGATAAATAGACATACAGTAGGGAAATATAGAGCAGTTAAAGAGTCTACTCAGCAACAAGCTACAGACGCTTTAACCGGTAACGAAGAAAGAATGTGGCTAAAAAAGAAATTAGGGGAAGAACCCCCTAAACTTAGTAAAGAAGAGAGAAAAAAGTTAGATCTCTTACAGCATTACTCCGATAAGGACGTTAGGGACATGCTAAACTATATAGCACAGAATAGCAAGAAAGAAATAGATAAAGTAATCTGAGAACCCTGACATTTAAAATTCTGATTAGTTTCGGATACTCATTTCGGGGCTAAACAATGTGCTAAAGACGAGTTAGGAGAGTTCTACGAGAAAGCGAAAGATAAAGGAGTGGAATGTTTCGTCCATGCAGGGGATATAGTAGACTGAGAAGGAGTCTATACATGACAACAATTCGAACAGGATAAAGTCTGATTTGAAGAGCAGTTAGCAGATCTAAGGAAAAACTATCCTTACGTCGGAGTCCCTACCTACTTTATCTGAGGTAATCATGACGAAGCTTATCTAAAGAAGAACTGAGTAAATATATGTAAAGCTATAGAAACAGTAAGACAGGATTTAGTTAACTTAGGGTTCTACGACGCAAGGTTAAGACTGAATGGAATCGACATAAATTTACACCATTGAGGAGGATCGTTAAGCTACGCTAAAGACTACAAAATGAGGAAATACTTAGAGAGTTTACCTGTAGAGAATCAGCCTGATATATTCGCTTTAGGACATTACCATACAGCTCTCTACGACTTACATAGAGGAATACATGCGTTTATGCCATGAGCTTTCCTAAAGGAGAACCTACTTTCCAAGAGATTTAACTTAGATAATATAATCTGAGGACGAGTAATAGAGATCGATAAGAACGAGAAAGGGGAGAGCAGGATTAACATGGAATTTATAAAACTTTAACAAATAGAAATGGATAAATACGAAGAGTCTACGGACAAGGATAAATGCGATAAAGGTATAGCTTGGATTAAATCATGTAGAGAATGCTTATTCCAAGTATTATGTAAATTTAATTCTTTTTATCAGAAAAAACATGACGACAGATCAAAATAAGAGGACACCTTGCGAGGTTTATACAAGAGTTATGGGTTATCTACGCCCTGTATCAGCTTATAATACAGGTAAGAAATCAGAGTTCTATAGTAGAAAATATTTTGAGGAAAAGAAAGTGGATAATTCAGACTTTATAAGAAAGTTTTTACCTACTAAATAATAAACATGGAGGAATTAGAGAATGGTTGCTTAGGGATAGGAGGACAACCTACCGACTATCTAATCTGCGACGGATTCGAGGACGCTTTACCTACTCTTTACCAACAAGACGACGTTATTTTCGAATATAATCAGTCTAAACAAGAATGGAGTAAGAAAAGCTGCACCATTTTTTCGGCTATCGGGGCTATTTCAGATTTATTTAACTATCAGTTTACTTTAGAGGAGATAAAAGAGATAGACGATATCAGTTATACTCGAGGTAGATTTAAGAATCAGGGACGACGAGTGCAGTCAGCCGTTAAATTGGTAGCTGATCGACGAAACGAACACCATAGCGACTTAGGAAAGGTAGCTTACTACAAAATAGATACTACTAATAACGAATTAGTGGATAAAATCTTAGAGAAAGGTTATAATATCATGACTAACCTTAATGGAAATACAAAATATACGTTAGATTACCTACAAGACGCTATAGTAAACGATACAGATTTCGGATCTGCTACATATTGACACGCTCTAAACCTTGTAACAGTAAATTTAAAGAAAATCTGAGGGAAGGTCTGCGTAAAGGATAACTATAAAGGTAGAACTACTAATAATGGTAAGTTAGACTGTAATATTTACGCCCTCGAACACTATCCAAGTGAGATCTCAGTATTCGGAGTTAATGGATATATCTATACTAAGGTAGCTGAGGACGCTTTAGAGGAGGTAAAGAGATTAAATGAGTTTAAGACGAACCTACAAAAAGCTATAGATATTAACTCAGCCATGCGACACCAAACAAACGACGAAAATTATAAGAGCATTTTACACTATGTTAACGAAAAAAATAGAAAAAAGCTGTCTGACTGTGAAGAACAGCTAAAAAAATATTTCTAAATTAGATAAAATAAGGAGAAAACGTAGTTAGTTTCGTTAGGTTTAGTAAAATAAGCGACGTAAAATATACGGGGTGGATAAGTTATTAACTCAAAACAAAAAAGCCTCTTAAAATTAGGGGCTTTTTGTTATTTTAAGAGAATATTAAACCTTTTAACAGAAAATATATAATTCAGAGGATTAGTAGACATGGGAAAGCTATAAGAAGTCGGAATCGCCAAGAAGGTTTCGTCTTTTTTTTCTCCGATTTCTCGTTTTTCTCCTTTCTCTTGTCTAAACTAAATCCACTTTCCTTTAATTTCTGTGCTTTTTCCTTAGCTTCAAGCTTTCGTCTTTTTTTAGCCTCTTTTAACTCCTTAGCATATTCCCTATCCTCTTTAGTAACCTCTCTATAATAGAGAACGCCGTAAACTATAGCGTCAATTCATAAGAAAATTATTATAATACAAGCGATTTTTAGTAGCATGACAAAAAAGATAGAGAATAAATCCCTATCTTTCTATTTATTTTTTATCTTTAGTCAAGGTCAGCATTTCCCATTACGTTTCCTACTACTTCAGTTACGTTAGTTCCTAAGTTTCATGCGTTAGCTAAAGTCTGACTTGTAACATTTCTTGCTAAATCGTTAGTTAGATTAGTTCCTAAAGTCTGAAGAGCTGTAGGATTATTTACTTTATCTACCAATTCAAACAAGTTTCTAATCTGAGTATTAGGGCTGTTTAGGTATTTGTTGTAAGCGTTAATTCCTTTCATAACAGCACCTTTAAAGAAGCCACTTGGATTCTGAGTTAATAATCCTTCTACAAGGTTTCCTCATGCTAAAGCGTCTATAATATCTGTAGATAGTCCCTTAGTATTCTTTCTTGCTTCTACTAAAGCTCTCTTAGATACTTCGTCCTCGATAGTCTTAATTTTTCCGTATAATTGCTTTCGTCCTTTATATGTTTCTGAAGCTGTAGATCCATTATTTATAGCAGCATTTAAAGCGTCGTCCATAGATTCGTCTATAGCGTCTTTCATAGTCTTATTAAGATTAGCTACGACTAAGTTAGTGCTTGGATCGTTAGCCATTGCACCAGGATTCTTAAAGTAAGCGTCTAAGATCTTATTATAATACTGTGTCGTCTGCTGAGCGTCTTGTATAGATATAGTTCCTAAATCGTCAGTATATTGTAAAAGCTGATTCTTATATCTATCTATAGCTGTTTTTAATCCAGGATTAGCCATGTTAGCCGCAGCGTCTTTAGATAAATCGTCTAATTTATCGTATAGCTTGTTTACGTTTACTCTTGCCCCTGCGTCGCCTGCTTTTTGTGCTAAATCGTTATACTGATCGTAGATATACTTTTTAAGATTTCCTAATGTTTCTGAAGTTTCTCTTAGGTTAGTAGGTAACTGTTCTTTAACTACATTTCCTGCGTCGTCAGTATATTGTAGAACTTTCTTATTTTTAGACATGTAATCCGTTACGTCTAAAGTATCGTCTATAAATTTATTATAAGCAGCCTGATTTTGTTTTCCTTTAACTGTAGGTTTAATAGATTTCTCTATATATTCTGAAGCCTCTTTCCTAATGCTCTCTTGCTGTGGTTTTGGTAGGTTAGCTAATTTGTTAGTTATAACTCCTCATAAAGCACCTCCTCAAACTCACAATATAGCTTGCATAGGAGTAATATCCAAGTTTCCTTGAGATCCTAACTGAGTAACTAAAGTATCTATTCCTCCTTCTACTCCTCAGATTAGAGCTGCGTTAGCTGCAGTTCCTCATGCCATAGCAGGGGCTAATGCTGCACTCATAGGGGCGGTTAATGCTATTCATGTAGCTATATCTCCTAAAGTTTCTCAGACTTTAGTAGCTTTAGAGTTAGCCCTTTCTTCTCATAATAGGGGAGTTCTAATATCCGTCTGCTCTCTACCGTTAAAAGCTGTTCCGTCCTCTAAACTCTGATCTCTCTGTTGGACGTAAGCGTTTATCTCGTTTTCTATTTCCTCGTCGCTAAGTCAGTTTTTCTTTAATACCCATTTTATAAGATTTGTGGACTTTTCAGATAATCGATCTCAGACTTTTGTATCCTCTGTCCGGTCTTTTATCTTTTCAGCCCCTTTATCAGCCCATTGTCCTACGAGATTATAACCTCGTTTACCTGGCGACTGTAGGAATCCTACTGCTACGTCGCCTGCCTTTTCTCCGAATGTTTCTAATCATGCGTCATACCATAGCTTTTTATTCTCTCATGATAGATACTGTCAAGCTAAGTTTACTCCGTCCTCTCCTAAGTTCTCTACGAAAGTATTAAATACGTCTAAGTCGTTAGCTGTAGCGTCTAAGTTATATTTCTTTTTTAAAGCTTGAGAGAATTCTGTCATTCTTAACTGAGCGTTAGCTTCCGGACTTTTAGCTTCGGCTGCCTGATACGCTTGTTCGTTTATCTCCTTAGCCCTTTCGTTTAAGGTCTGATCGTTAAGGAGATATTTTACATTATCTCTATACCATTGGTTAGTAGCCGCCTCCTTTTCCTCTTCAGGAATCCCCATTTTGTTAACGGCTGATACCATTTTATCGTAACTTGCCTTATTTAGTCAAGGGTAGTTAGGATTATAGGTATTAGACTCTTTCCTTACTCTTAATAATGCCATTAGTTAAAATATTATGTTATAAAATTATTATCTTAATCCGAACTGCTCGTTTAGAGCTGTTATAGCATTTCTAACATTTACTCATGAATTCCTATTAACTGTAGCAGTAGCTATCTCTGATCCTCAGTTCTTATATAGATTTACTCTATTAGAGTAGTTTATAACAGAATCCTGATCTAAAGCAGGTAATCCGTATATAGTTCTTCGTCAGTTAAGCTCTACCATAGCGTTATCTCCTAAGTTTTGTAATTTAGACATGAATACGGACGGCTGATCTGATAGCTGAGGAACTATTCTTCTTAAAGTTTCCTCGTCTTTTATATCTAAAGTAGTTTCTATCTGTGCTATTCTATTAGATATCTCTTTAGCTTGTTTAGAAGAAAGCCTTTTTAACCATTCTTGCATAGTTCCCTCTACTACTCCTACAGGGGATTTGTTTAATCCGTCCATATATTCAGATAAGCTATTAGCTTTATTTATAGTATTCTTAACTGAAGCCTCAGAAACATAATTTCCGGCTTGTTTAGCTTGCTGAGTAACAGCATTTTCTACTGTTTGGATAGCGTTAGAGTATTTACCCTGATTTATTAAGTCTGATATAGACTGCACTATTCCCTCCGCCTTATTATCGTCGTTTAGCGTCCTTGTTACGTTTACTAAATCCAATGCTAAATCTCTATCTGCCTCGTTTTTAATATTGAATCCCATAAATGTTAACGCTATTTGCGACTGATCTATACCTCCATTATAAGCATTTGTAATAACTGTATTTAATGCCTCTCTTTCAGCGTCAGAGTTCTGTAATGCAGCAGGAACTAAGTTTTTAACTGCTCTCTCATAAGCTAAAGGAACTCCTTGTATACTTCAAGATACGAAGCTATCGTTATTTTGAGTTCCTGCGTTAGCAGTAGTTCCTAAAGGAGGTCTACTTGGATCGAAGAATCCTTTTAAGTTATTCTCCCATTCAGCCGAACCTTTAGGGATAAATCTTGTCTTAATTTTCTCGTCGCTACTATAGTTACTATCTTTAACGTAGATTCCGTCGTTAGTAACTTGAGTAACTATTCCGACATGTCAGTAATTTACTCCGTCTGAGCTTTTATGGTTATAGTCGAATACTGCGATAGTTCCTACTTTTGGATCGTAGCTATTTATACTGTTAAGCTTAGTAGATAATTCGTTGTCGTAGTATCTATTAGTAGCTCATGTCATACCGATAAACTCTAAGTAATCGTTAACATATTTTCCACATTGTCCTCCTTTCATACCGTTAGCCTTTTGCATAAGGAACTTACCCAAGTTATTACCTATTTTATCTATATTTCCGTCAGCGTCTACTCCCATAGGAGATATATTAGTGCTAAATACGCTTTCGTCTACTAATTCGTAAGCTTTAGCCGATCCTGTTTGTCCTCCTTTAAACATTTCTTTAATCTGATCTGCTGTATATCGTCCTCCGTTATACTCTACGAACTCCATATCTCCGATTTTTATAGTTTTTCCGAATCATGAATTAGAGCTTCATGTTCCATAAGTAGCATTATAAAGCTGTTTATACTCAGGTTTTTTTTGGATTTGTTGGTTTATCTTAGATAACTCTTTACCTAAACTACTTCCTCCGTCTATTGCTTTTAAGATATCGTCAGCCATTTCTTCAGCACTTCTTAGCATAGGAATTCCCTCATATTGACTAAGTAAATTCTGAACGCTATTAAGAGCTGCTTTATATCTTGTATCGTAGTCTTTAGAGTTAATATTTCCGTTAGCGTATTCTTGCTGTTTAACCCAATAATTCCACTCTCTTTCCTCTTTTTGCTGAGGAGTTTCGAAAGACATTAGATCCATAGCGAATCCTAATTCTTGCATTTGTTGTTGTCTTTCTTGTCTATTTATCTGATACTCTTGTAACTGCATGTTAAACTCGTTTTGGTATTGCTGCATTCTGTTATTATACTGCGTAGCGTATTTATTATATTCAGAATTAAGAGTTCTTAACTGTAATTGTAATTCGTAGCTTCTATCTGAGATTATAGCGTTAATCTTAGCCCTTGAAGCTCAAGTTCCCTCGTATTCCTTTTCTACGCTCTTTTTAATAGAATCTAAATCTGTAGTTAGATTCTCTATCTGCTCTTGAATTTCTGTAGTCTGATCTGATAACGCTAACATTTCGGGAGATTCCATTTTCTCCTCGTATCCTCTAAAGATATTTGAAGCTCAGCTACTACTATCTCCACCCATAAACTGCATGAAAGACTGCTGTAGCATGTTATAAGCCATTTCTTGGATATTATTTGAGAATCATGTTTCCCCTTTATCGTCGTCGTAAGCTGCTATAATATTTCCTCTATTTATAGTATCTTGTAATTCAGCATATTTAGTAGGATTAGATATCCTTAGACTTTCTAAATCGTTAGAAGAGATAGATCAGTCTTTATATTGTGTATATAAATCGGTAACAGGTAGAGAAGAAAGCTGAAGTCCTTGTTGGTATCCTCCATACCAAGTATCGAGCGTGTTTTTCTGCTCGTCGCTTCTACTATCGTAACTAAAGTTTTTCTTAAAACTCTCGTAATCCCTAAAATATTCAGGATTAGTTTGTTTATAGTTATTCAGATTTGCGATTATTTTATCCTGTGCCTCTTGCGAAGTTTGGTCGTAGTAATCTTGAGAAAGAGGTTTTAAAGCTCATTCTTGCTTAATCTCAGGAGTTTCTACTACTTCAGTATTTACTACGTTTACGTCCTCTGTTTGAGTAGTAGGAGTAGCAGGAGTATTAGCAGTCTGATTAGAAGTCTGATTATTCCTTCAGAATTCAGCACCCCCTGTAGCCATATTCCTCTCCGTAGCTGTAGCGTATCCGTCAGCAGGTCAGCTATTAGAATTAGAAGTAGCCGGAGTCTGCATGCTGTTTAGCTGTCATAGAAAGCTGTTATACTTAGCGTCGTCGTAACTGCTTTCTATCTGAGCTTTAGCTTTACTCGCTTTTCAAGCGTCCCCTCAGTATAGGGTATCTCTCATTTTAACATAAGTTGCGTCGTCTACTGTTACCATGTTAGTTAGTTATTATAAATTAAAGTTTTATAAGTTGTATTTGTGGAGTTACGTTTAATATTTCTCATGTATTACCTCCCGTCATATATAACGATATCGATATTTCGTTTTTTCTTCCGAAGTTTAGCATTATTTCATGTTCTGACTTGTCGGATAGATCGGTATTGTAAGTATATATAACCCTATTCCCCTCATATATTCTAAACCTCAGAGCATAAGCGACACTATATCAGTTAGCTAAAGTAAATCTGAATAAGTAAGTTCATGGTAGAGGAATGTATATAGTTCCACCTATCGCCCTATACTTTACCTCACTATCTCAGGTTATAGTCCAAGAGGTAGATTTTACCTCTGTCAATTTTGTAATCCTCATAGTAGTAGTAGCATAACAGCCGTTAGTCCGATCTGCTCTTACTTGCGTATGGTCGCTTATTTTTCTTTCCGACACTCAAACACCTTCGATTCTATTCGGAGTTTGATACCAATTTCCTTGTTGTTGGACTTCTTGCACCATGTATAATTAGTAGTTATAAAGTAATATCTGTTATATCTGATATAAAGCTTAACTCGTAGATCTCAGGAGTTCTATATGTATTCGTAACCCCTGCGTCTTTTCTATTTAGTTCTATTACGAATTGTATTTTGTGCCGATAAGGTAGATAATTATTAACAAAATCCTTTCAAAAGATTAAATCTGATCCATACTCTTGGTTTTCAGTTTCGATAGTTTTTATTAGACATAGGTTGTCATAGTTATAGTCAGTATCTAATACATTATCTCAGCTACCACTAACTTTTACTAAACTATCGTAAGCTCTCGATAAACTACCTCCGTTCGATATCGTTCTAAATGTTATCTCTCATGCACTACTACTTGTCTTGTTTATATTTATAATCTCTGCTACAGTTCCCTCTGCTACCTCGTATGTATCTCCTATCTCAGGTCGAGTAGCTACTCAAGTAACGTCGAACCTCCAAAAGTAATCGTCGTCTACTATAGCATAGATTTTTATATTTCCATACTCAGCAGGTATACTCTTATATCCAAGCTTTAGCTTCTCTAACGCTTTCCTTGTAGATAACTTATCTCGGTAAATACTATCTGTTACGAGGTATCCGTAATTATTAAACCTTCCTATTACTGCTACCGTGTAATAGTTCCTCTGATTATTCCTATAAGAGAATCCTAAGTTTTCTCCGTCTTGGTATAAGAAGAGTCTATCTGATCCATTAACATAATTTATAGGTCTACTCCAAGCGTTAGATAGTCAAGGTATAGTCTGACCGAATTGGTATATACCGTCGCAACCTGGAAGGTATAAGTTATCCATGAATATACACATACTCTCGCTACCTTGCGTATCATTGAATACGAATTTTTTACTTGGGTGGTAATGATCTAAATTCCATGAATCTCAGAATACCTTATAAGCATTAGAAGCTATCAGACTTCTTTGGTATCCACTTACGGAATAAAGCCTATAAGCATATCCTGCAGTAATTCCTCCTATTCATGCTAAAACATAAGATATAGTTTCAGTTCATGTAACAGCTTTTATAACTTGTCATTTCCAAGCTATACATTCAGCAGCTACCGAATCTACTCCGTTCCGGTAGTATTGGTGGCTGTCTATTCAGTTAGTAGCCCATATAATCAGACTATCTCCTTGCTGCGTCATACCTACTATTTCTTCGTCCTCTCTTACTAATTTCTTACTATCTGATACTTTTCGATCTATTGGACTAAGAATGTCTATAGTATTTCAGCTCGAGATATAGATATCTCAAGCCCACTCAATAGCTAAATGTTTTGTATAATCTGTTAGTCAGTTTATCTCTTCGTAGTAATTAGTATCGAAAGTTCCGAAGTTTACGGCTTCTATATAACCATTAAAATCTGAGCTTGGAGTTATCGTTATCGTGTAATTAGTAGAGTCTGAAACCTGAGCTGTAGCCTCAGTAAACCAACCATTTCTTCAAGCTTCGGTAGAGAAAGAATCGTTAGCCGTATTGTTTATACTTACCGTAACATTTCCTGCGGTGCAGTTAACTACTTTTATAGCTAATCTACCTAACGAAGAAGTATCGTAAGCATTAGCATTAGTTACTAACGTTCCGGTTTCTCCGGTAGTATGTTTCATACCGTCGTCCGTCAATGTTCGTCCTGATCCTACCGTCCGTCCCGCTGCTGAGTTCTCGAATCTCGGATTAGTTATAGACTGTCAGTATAACTTATAAGCTTTTTTATATTCTATTTTCTGTATAAAATTATCGCTTAATATTAAAGCATAATCTCCATAAACATAACCTCCATAAACAGGGATATTCTGAAGTGCATATTCTGAAAATATAGCACCTCCTCCACTTTCTCCTCAAGCCCCCTCTGTGCTTCAGTTAAACGGTCATTGCATTTCTAACTTACCGTCTTTAGTAAAGTATATTACGCTATTAGTCGAAGAAAGGGGGTTCCCTTTACAAGGACATACAGCTACAGGGTAACCTTGAGTTCTTTCGTTAAGAGTTTCTACGTTTAAGTAAGGTCAGAGTCTAAAACCTTTAGTAGAGTATCCTGTTTGGATACCCTCAGAATAAAAATAACTACCTCAAGCGAACTCGTCCGCTGAGATTCCTTTAGTTCGATCGCTTAATGTTATATCTTGTCTTTTTATATCTACCATTTTTTACTCAAGGAAAGATAAATTCGGATCTATAACTAAGTATCCGCTTTCGTTTTCGAAGCAGCCCTCAGTTTGCATTTGCTGTATAGCTTGTAAGTAATAACTTTCTCGTAATTGTTGCTTATCGAATACCTGTTTCTCTCAAAAAACTAAAGAATTCAGACCTTTAACTAAGATATTATGGTATTCAGGGGCTAACTTTATCTCGTCGCTTGGAGTAGTTAACTCTAAGTCTAAAGGTATATATTTACCCTCTACGTATAGTTCTCCATTCTCTTTAGGAATAGGGATTAGGAATATGCTACCGTCCCTTAATATTCCGTAAGGTTTTTCATGTCGTTTAGGATCTGTTACGTCCTGATAGCTATTATATAAGCTTGAGTCGTATAAAGGGATTTTCTTTCCATTAAGAAAAGCAGCTAAAACAAGTTTTAGCCCTGTGCTGTCCTCTCATGGCTGAGGTAAAATATATTCTGACTGTCCCTCTACGACTTCGGTAGTAAAACTATCTCGGGCGTATTTCCTCGAGTTTACAGATAATCTCGAGAATATGTCTTTATAGATAATATTTAAGTAGTTAAGATAATCAGCGTCGGCTATCTGTCAAGCCGGAGTTCCTGTCTGATTTCTCGAAAGAGTTATTATGTTAGATACGTCCATTAGTTATTAAGATCTATATAAAAGCTTTATTCCAAGAGGTTAGTTTCCCAACCCCTTGTATATAATGCTCTTACTAAGCAGCAATTTTGATATTTACCATTCTTTCTTGTCCTTCTGTGAAAGATTTTTTACCATACAAACAAGAGATAATGTAGTAATCAGCTTTTTGCTTTGGTAATGGAGTCTTTCTAACGTCGATATTTTGTTGCATAACTAAGTCGATAGCACCTGGTCTACATAATAGAGCGTGTTCTGTAGCGTTTCCTACAGTAATAGTAGTATCAGGAGTGCTTACAGCTACAGCTCATGCAGTAGATAGAACTCATGTAGAACCGTCTAAGTAAGCTCTAACTCCCTTTAATTTAGCTCTGTCAGCAGCAGATACTTCGATATAGTTAGTTCCTGCACCGCTTCCTCCGTTAACAGCAGCAGCAAGATTAGCTAAAGCTGCAGCGTCATTAGCTCCTTTCAATACGTTTCCTGCAGTAGATCCGATAGAAGATACGAAAGTAAATTTAACTCCTGCAATAGTTATTTCGTCAGTAGCAACTACAGAAGAGAAGCTGATAGTTCTTTCGTGTGCTACATTGTTAGAAGAGTATACTTTGTATCCTGCGAAGTTTCCTGCGTATCCGTTTTTAAGTGCAAGATCAGCTAAGCTGAATCAGTCTTGTGCTACAGTTTGTGCTATAACTGAAGCAGTCTTAGGAGATACTACTAAAGCCCATGTTTTATCCATTTCGCAACCATTAGCTGTAAGTTTAGCACCTGCAGTCATGATAGCGTTAAGACAGTTAGAAGTAGATAATGCAATAGATCCGCTTGATCCAATGTCGCTTCCGTCGCATGTTACTTTAGCGTTAGCAACTTCAGCCAATACGTTTCCGTCGATATCGTTAGCTAATCTATAAGCTGCTCTTTCTACGTAAGAATTTTCGAGATCGTATTTCATTTGGATTCGATCTACTTCGTCGATAGCGAAAGAGATTTCTTTAGACTGATCGATATCTAAGTATTCGTCAGTTCCAACTAAGTCTTGCTGAACTGTGTCAGTATACTTTACGTAGTCATTAACTACCAAGTCGTTAGGATAAGGTCTGTGGATTCTGTCCCCATATTTAAGGTCAGGTTGTTCTTCGAAAGAACAAATTTGAGTAGCAACTAAAGCATTTCTTGTTAAATACTGAATTCTTCTACTCCATAATTCAGGTATAAATGCGTCTAAATTCTGTGCCATGTTTGTAAATAAAATAGCAAATAAAAGGTTTATTTACCTTTCCTTGCTTTCCACCATTCGTTAAACTCTGCGTCCGTCATAGTCCTTCGATCCTTCTCAGGTTCGGGATCTTTTGTTATTCCCTCTACTCATGTAGCAGATTTCGTTTGGGATAGCAATTCAGGTTTATTATTGGCTAAGTATAACTGATAAGCGGTCTGAGCGTCCATTCATGAATAAGCAGCTTGGATTTTCTTAACCTCTTCTCTAAACTCGTTAGCCGTAGAGTTTTTCTCGAAGAATAGTTCCTCTTTTACCTTCTTGTCGATATAGCTATCGTCAATTTGGTATTGAGCTTTCTCCTTCTCTTGTGCTTTCGCACTCTTAAAGCGGGACTGTCGTTTATCTGCTCTTTCCTTTTCTTTCTCGTAAAGAGCTTTGTAGTCGACTTCTTCGTCGTCCCCCGATTCCTCAGTAGGAATCGCTGTGTCTAAAACTTCTTCTTCAGACATGTTTTCTAATTGGTTAGTAATAAAGCGTCATAACCGTAGCTAAAGTGGATTTGTTGTTGCATAAACCCACAAACTGCGAATATGTTAGGTAGTTAACCTCTTTTTAACGGCTCTCTTTACGGCTGATTCCTTTCCGAACTGCATTAACTATTTTGATTTAGGGAATCTTACGCTAATTGTCTTTCTCTCCATAGAGTATCCTGGCTTCCTCATTTTGTAATCCTTCATGGATTCCGAAGTAGGTTTTGAATAACTCTTGTTAGCTTTAACGTAAGTAGCTTTAACTAATTTCATATCTCTATATAATTAAGGTATAAAACTATATTTCTTGCTTAAACATATCGTTAATTAAGTCTGCTCTTTCCTGATCTTCCATTTCCTCTATATCCTCGTCTGCTTTGTAGTCAGGATTTTCTATCATTTGCGTTGGTAGTTTTTCTATTACCCATGCTAAACACCTCATTTCAGCCCTTAATAAGTCTGAATGCGTAAGGTTCTCGTCTTTTACGTCCATACAGTCGCCGTAGATAATCTTGTTAGCTAAAGCCATTTGTCTTTGTCTAACAAGCTCTTTCATTTTGTCCCAACCTCTACTTCTTAAGAGATCGTCGAGCTTAATCATTTTTTCCGCCATTATGCTATATTAGAATCTAAATTAACTGTATCTCTCGTAATTAACTCGTCTTTAGACGGCTGATTTTGAGATAGCATGATATTTGCAGCACTATTCGCCATTTCGTTTCCCATTGGCATAGTAGGAGTTTCTCCTAACTCTAAGAGTAGTCAGCTTAGCTTTTCTAAGATCTCAGATTTTAAATCTCCGTCCTCAGCTTTTTGCATGTAAAGCCATACAGTATAGAAGTCTAAATCTGTCCTCTTAAATAAGCTCGTAGGTTTAACTCCAAGATTTACCATGTCTACGTAGTTCTTAGCTTGTCTTTCGGCAGGAGTATAATCGAATATCGAATTTATAGTATTAGGTTTTAATCATGTAGCCCTTAGATAAAGCCTCTTAAAGATAGTTTTATTTACAGGTTTAATCTCAGGATCGTTTACTATCATTGGATAGAGCATTGTTAACGTGTTCTTGTCTTTCTCGTTAATAGCGTTTATATCCTCAGTAGCACCTACCATAATATACGGCATTTGCTTACTGATAAACTGATCCTTTTCTAAACTTACTCCCGTCCATTCGAAATCTGCGTTTAGTAATACTCGTTTCTTCTCTGAATCTCTAAAGTTCTCCAAGTATCCTCTCCACCATTGGAAGTAATAATCTCTATAGAACCATTGCTTAATAGTATTCTTAACGGATAACTGCATGTTAGCGTTAGCTTGTATTTGCTGAGCTTCGGCTTTAGTCATGCTCTTATCCGGCATAATTCCTTGCTGTAATGAGTCTATCTTAGAATCGTATTTAGCTTCGTTGTCTAACCGAGATATCATGTTTCGAACGTCAGTTTTAATCTGACTCTGTGGCAACTCATACATTGCATTTTGTATTGGCTGAGTTCCTATCTCGTTTTCGTCTATAAATAAGTATCTCTGATCGAATGTTTTTTTCTGTAGTTCCTCTTTATTCTTAATAAGTCTACTGTTTACTAAGAAATCTCCACCCGTAGCTTCTCTCTTAGCTTTCATAAGACTTAAGTTAGCTAAGATAGATTTAGCATTTTGCTTATCCTCTACTTTATCGCAGATAGAAGTTCCGAAAGGATTACCTCTAACGGGATCGTAATAGTTAAGTAATACAGGTCGAGGGATTAAAGTTTCGTCTAATTTTTCCTCTTTAGTTACCGGCTTTAATTTCTCTTGGTAGAATATTTCGCTGATATCAGGACTACATACGAATTTCCATTTCTTACCGTCTATAATCGTATAGTGGATATAGATATCTAAAGCGAAGTTATCCTCTATTTCGTCTACTATAATAGGTCATGTTCCGGCTTTATTCTGATAAGCTTCTCTGTTAAGCGTGCTTTCTATGTTATACATTTTAGCGAACCGTCTATCGATCGCTTTCTTATCGTAGATATCTTTTACGTCATGGATATTTGTTAACATACAAAATCCGTGAAATCTGTAATTCTTTCCGTCGAACTGTCCCGTTTGTGTAGGTAATGGATCAGGAATCCATGATAGGGGATTAACAGCTCTCCATGTATTAGTTAATGTATTATGGTCGAATCCTGTTTTATTTAGAATACCAACTCCGAAAAATAAGCTATCTTGTTCTACTTGGTATTTTAATTGCTGCATAGCACCTTCTCTCTCGTCAAATTCAGCTACAGCGTTTAGATTCTGTGCTTCCTCTTCTCCGATCCAACCGTTTCTTGAGATAAATTTACATTTAACTCCGTTAGTAAAGAAAGAAGCTATTAGAGTATCTATGTAATTTCCAACCATGTTAATGTTAATAATTTTCCCTCAGTTCTTGGCTTGAGGGTTTCGCTTCATGATTCTATCTCTATATCTGATTCTTACAGGTCTTACATAGTTTAGTCCTAAAGCATATTCTCTCTGTATTTGAGTAAGTATAGCTGACTTATCCATGCTTAGTTATGTAATATAAATTCAGCAAGTATTATATTCGCAATTTTCAAAAAGCAACTAAACTTTAATAAAGCATGTCGTCAAAATTTACGGTTATTATCTCCGTCTTTTCGATAGGAGAATTAGATCTGTTTAATTCTCGATACATTCTCATACAGATAGCGTCTGCATAGTCCGGAGAATGTCCGAGTCTTTTCTTCATGTCCTCCTTACTTTCTAATCTGATTTTATTTTCTCCTTCTAAATCTTTGATTAGGATATTATCTAACTCTATTTGGATTCTATCTTTTATCTCTCATGAAGTAGTAATTCTGATTTCCCTTTTCTCCATAAGGTATTTTAACTTAAAGTAGCATTGCGTTTTAAGGTTAGCATAGTTCCTTATTTCGTCTTTTTGCACTATAGGAGTTCCATTGTTTACGAAGTTTACGCAACCTCTTAACTGATCGGCTACTCCTCCTCAGACTCAGTCGCTATCTATCGCTATATTAGATCTCCTACAATTATAAAACCTTTCCAACTCTTTTATAACGTTAGCTGTTTGATCTGTAGTCTGTCCCTGAAAGGTTCTTATATCTATTCAGTCTAAACCTTTCCGAACTATTATAACTGTATTATCGCTTCATAATCTCGCTACGTCGCATGTTATATAGGTTGTATCATTTGGCTGAATATTAGCTTCGAATAAATCTGAAATCTCGTCCCACCTAAATAGTTTACCTGGCGTGTCGTCATAATCGAAGTTTCCATAGAGTAGTCTTTGTTTAGTTATCTCGTCAGCTCTTTCTAACTGCTCGATATACTCTTTAGGTAAATAAGGGTTATCTCATGCAGTAGCCCTTATAAATTTTCTATATGGAGGTAATGTTCCCTCCTTTCGTGGCTTATAATAATCGTTATAAACATGTCCTTTATTCGGATTAAAACATTCCAAAAACTTAGGACATTTTTTAACAGTCTTTCAGTTAATCTCGAAAGTATTTTGTCTACCTATTCTCGTCTTTAGCATTTCGATACCTTTAGCGTCTACCTCGTTAGCTTCGTCTATAAAAGCTCATGTAATCTCTAAGGATCAAAACCTCGTCCATTCCGGATCTGACGGCTGAGCTGCTAAGTCTAATAAAATTATCTCACTTCAGTTAGGGAATTTAATAGTATTAGTCTGTCCGTTAAGGACTCCTCGATAGTCTTTAGGGATTCCATAAAACTCCATAACTTT
>OCTX012287933.1_pt1 | contig 22942 bp, 18 predicted proteins | sample 1539691 | NCBI WGS metagenome assembly OCTX01 (sample SAMN02144231, study PRJEB22623) | gut metagenome | biome: sheep rumen | host: Ovis aries | place: New Zealand
AGTCGTTTCTTGGAATGATTCAATCAGTACTATATGGAAGGATGTTAACAATGACGATAAACCTACTTATAAATCATTGAATGGTGGACGTATGTATTCTGGAACAGCGGGTTCAAGACGTCCAGACGAAGGCGTAGATATGGTCGGTGCATCTTTGAGAGGTACTAGTTATCAGCATAGTGGATACCAGAGTATTGAATATGTTGAGGATGGAGAGTGGATCAATTATACTGTAAAAGTAGAAAAACCTGGCTACTACAAGATTAGAGGCATTGTTAGTGCGGGCTATACAGCACCTAATGAAGAGGGTGAAATTTCAATCACATCTGGAGGCGAAAACATTCTTCGTGACACATCTGCACTTGATGATGCAGACGTTATAACAACATTTGGATTCCATAGGGTTACAGATTGTGCGGATCCTTCAGCTGAATATCATAATAGTTGGGATTGTTGGGCAGAGGTTGACGCTATAAGTGGAGACCATAATGAAGTCTTGTGTCTATTCAAAGAGGCAGGTGAGCAAGAAATAACAATTTCGTTCAGCGGAAGTGCTAATGGAGTCGGTCCTCTTTTGTTTGATTTTTATAAAGAGTTAAGTCCGGAAGATCCTTATACATGTGGTGATTGTGGTGGCGTTCTTCCTGAAGGACCTTGGTCTACTTTAAACACTATCCCTTCTAATTCGTCGGCATGGCGTTGGGACTACTATGACATAGGAGGAGAAGGAGTCTCTTATCACGATAAAAATAGTAGCGCATGGAAGAAGGATAAAGAAGGTGTCATTATAGATTATTCAAATGACGGTGATGAGGTTGATGTATACTCATTGGCAAAAGAGTATGAGTGGTTGAACAAAAAATGTCCGTGGTCTACAGTGAAAAATGGTAAGGTTGTCGCTTGGGATAAATCAATCGATTCATATTGGACGGATGATAATGGAAAGCCTACTTATAGATCACTGAATGGTGGTAGAAGATATTCTGGCACAGATGGCACAGTACGTCCGGATGGAGGTGTGGATATGGTGGCCGCAACTTGCCGTGGTACTGCATATGCGTCTTTAGGATACAATACTATAGAATGGGTAGAAGAAGGTGAGTGGATCAATTATACTGTAAATGTAGAGAAACCTGGATACTACAAGATCAGTGGAGTCGTTAGCGCCGGATATAAGGGAGACTCTGATAAGGGCGAGATTTCAATAGTATCACAGAACGGAAACCTTCTTCGTGACGCATCTGCACTTGATGATGAAAATGCAATAACATCATTTGGATTCCCTGTGACTGATGTATGTGATGATCCTAAAGTTGACGCTGTAACAGAACCTTGGGACTGCTGGACTGTATCTGATGCAAGAAGCGGTAAGTACAATGAGGTGTTGTGTGAGTTCAAAAATGCAGGAGTGCAGCAAATAAAGATCATGTTTAATGATAATGCAAGTGGCATAGGCCCACTTCTCTTTGATTTCTATAAAGAGTTAAGTCCGGAAGATCCGTTTGCTTGTTGTGGTGGTGGCATCCAAACAGCTGTAAACACCATACCTTCAACAAAATCTTCATTATGGCATTGGGATTACTATAATAATGGAGGCGAAGGCGTCGCATACCATGATCTTAACAGCGGAGCATACGAAAAAGATGCTGACGGAGTTATACTCGGTTATTCGAATAAAAGTGACGAAGTTGATGTTTTCTCATTGGCAAAGGAGATGAAATGGCTGAGAGACACATGTCCTTGGTCAACAGTTAAGAATGGTAAAGTTGTCGCATGGGATAAATCAATCGACACTGAATGGAAGGATGTTAATGGAAAATTCTCATATAGATCACTGAATGGAGGTAGAAGATATTATGGCAATGATGGATCTATACGCCCTGATGAAGGAGTGGATTTGCTAGGAGCATCCTTAAACGGAACGGCTTATGAGGGAGAACCATATTCTAGTCTTGGTTGGGTAGAAGATGGTGAATGGATAAATTACACGGTAAATGTAGAGAAACCTGGATATTATAAGATAAAGGGAATTATTGGTGCTGAATATACTGCATCTAATGAATACGGAGAGATTTCAATTACTATGAAAGGCAACAATATTCTCCGCATTCCAGATCATGACACAATAACATCATTTGGATTCCCTAAGACAACTGTATGTGATGATAGTAAAATTAAACTTAGTGAACCTTGGTATTGTTGGACGGTGGCTGATGCAAGAAGTTACAGAAGTGATGAAGTGTTATGTTTGTTCCCAGAGGCTGGAGAACAGAAAATAACTATGAGTTTCAGAGGTAATGCAGGTGGTGTCGGTCCACTTATTTTTGAATTCTACAAAGAGCTTGATCCTGAAGATCCATTTGTTTGTGGCGATTGTGGAGGAGATTTCCCTGGCGCAGTTGATGATGTAGATGCAACTAAGTTCTCTATCAATCCTAACCCTACTTCAGGAGAGTTTACTTTAACTCTTGTTGACAATGTTGAGGCTTCAGTAGAGGTGGTGAATATGGCTGGTCAGGTTGTTGTGTCTCAGAAGATTGTGGGTTCTGCAACAATCAACAAGTCTTTGACTGCAGGTGTTTATACCGTAATTGTAAAATCAAACGGAGGAGTAAGCACTCAGAAGTTGGTTGTTAAGTAATCAGATTTATTAGAATTTTGTAGATTTATGGAAGATGGACAGCTTGTTCATCTTCCTTTTTTGTTGATCGCGTTGCACTGATTTGTTTGCTAATCTCGTAGGAAAGGGAGATTGTCTGTTAAAAACAAAAAAAAAGTTTCTGCTTGCTTCTTTTCTGAAAAATATATAATATTGCAAATTAACAACATCAATGATATTGCCTTTAGACCGGTTGTCGTGTTGGTAAATATTGATGCGAAATTTTATAAGTCATAAAAATGCGTATGAGAAAACTTTTGTTACTTGGTGCTGCGTTGTCAGGTTATATGGCAGCTAGTGCATTTGGATGTCCAGGATCGGACAGAAAGGATTATTCGGATTGGGGAAAACTAAAGTTAGTTGAAAACCAACTTTCTGACAAAAATGGAAATCCGGTCCAGTTGAAAGGTTGGTCTACTTATTCCATTAGCCCTTACGATGTAGAGGGATGTCTTGGAGAAAATCAGTGGGAGTTGATGAAAAAGTATGGTGCGAATATTGTTCGCTTGGTTTTGTATGCAGGTGAGGACAGCTCATATAAAAATGACCGAGACAAATACAAGGACCTTGTGAAAAATAGCATCAAGGAACTTGCCGAGAAAAATATGTATTGTTTGATTGATTGGCAAAGTTCTGATCCGACAGTCTCAAATTATAATTTTGATCCTAATGATTATTTGAACGATGCCAAGGATTTCTTCAATGATATTTCTAAGTTTTGTTTTGAAAATGAATACAAACATGTGTTGTATGAGATATGTGGTGAGCCAACTTGTGGATGGTCGAAGATCAAATCTTATGCTGAATCGGTTCTTCCTGCAATTACGGCTAACCAACCGGACGCAATCGTTGTAGTCGGAACAGACCAGTGGTGCCAGAAAATCATGGAACCAGTGTCGAATCCTCTCTCTTCCCAATGGAAGAAAAATGTGGTGTATTCGTTTCATTATGACGCATGTAACCACTATTCTTTGTTGGGCGATTTCCGTAATGCACAGAAACTTATTCCTGTGTTTGTTTCGGAGTGGACGGCTATGAAGTTCAACGGAGACGGTCCTTTCTGTGCGGATAATTCTGATTATTTGATGGCCTCTTGCGATAAACAGCAATCGGCTCCTCAGGTAGTCAGCTGGTGTATTGGCAATTGGGGAAAAAAGGACAAGGCTACCTCATTTTTTGTTTGTTCATGTGCTGAAGGCAGTGAGTCACAGGATTTAGATCAGAATGGATATAAAAAATATGGCGAGTATGTGTTGAGTCTGATGGAATATTGTAAAGATCCGGAGCCAGACACAACCGAAAGTAAATGTCCAGGTGTGTATAATACAATTCCGTCGACGGAGGCAAACCTTTGGCACTGGGATTATTATGACTGTGGCGGTGAGGGATTGGCTTTCCATGATGCTAATAGTAGCGCTTGGATAAAAGATTCAACTGGAGTAGTCGTTGATTATTCTAATGACGGAGAAGAGGTCGATGTATTCTCATTGGCAAAACAACTGGAATGGATAAATAAATCATGCCCTTGGTCTACAGTTGAGGATGGCAGAGTCGTCGCTTTTGATTCGACAATTTCTACAATGTGGAAGGATGGAAATGAAAATCCTACGTATAAATCTTTGAATGCAGGACGTAATTATTATGGTACTGATGGCTCAAGACGTCCGGATGAGGGTGTGGATTTGAATTACGCTAATTGTAAAGGAACTGAATATGAGAATATGGGATATAATAGCCTTTATCGTGTTGAAAATGGAGAGTGGATTAATTATACTGTAAAAGTAGAAAAACCAGGTTTATATAAAATTTCCGGTATTATTAATTCTGAGTATCTTGCTCCTGGAAAGAATGGTGAAATTTCAATAGTATCTTCTCGTGGTAATCTCCTTCGTGTCCCAAGTTTTGATTTGGATCCTGATATTGTTACTGCATTTGGGTTCCAACCGATGTTTGAGTGTGATGATAAGTCAGTAAATATAAAAGAACATTGGGACTGCTGGACAATCGCTAACGCTAAAAGCGGAAGAGAGGACGTAGTGTTGTGCTCGTTTCCAGAGGCTGGAGAACAAACGATTTCTATTGTGTTTAGTGGCGACGCAAGTGGTGTTGGTCCTCTAATTTTTGAATTCTACAAAGAGATTGATCCTGAAGATCCGATTACTTGTGGCGATTGTGGAGGAGATTTCCCTGGTGCAGTGGATGATGTAGATGCAACTAATTTCTCAATTAATCCTAACCCTACTTCAGGAGAGTTTACCGTAACTCTTGCTGACAATGTTGAGGCTTCGGTTGAGGTGGTGAATATGGCTGGTCAGGTTGTCGCGTCTCAGAAGATTGTGGGTTTGGCTACAATCAACAAGTCTTTGACTGCAGGTGTTTATACTGTAATTGTGAAATCAAATGCAGGTGTCAACACTCAGAAGTTGGTTGTGAAGTAATCTGAATTAAATTTTATAACTCCTTTAGAGGGGAAGCATTTCGCTTCTCCTCTTTTTTTGTGTCGACGTGGAAAAATTTATGTTGTTTTGCTTTGATAAATAATATATATCCCCTAACGGGGAAAATACGTTCCATCATAATTTATAATATCTACCGATATAAAACACCTAACGGTGTATATTGTATTCTTTAAAAAATTATAACATCCCTTTTGTAAAACTGGCATCCATTTCGTTGTTTTCTTGCTCCATTTTGCCCCACTTTTTGCCATATACTTTATGATGTGTTTTTATATTGCTGAAATATAGTCGTTTATATTTGAATATCGGGGTTGTGTATGATTGTATAAAACCTGTTGAAATGTTGTTGAAAACTTGTTGATTGTTGGGTTGAAAGTATTAAGTGGGGAAATGTGGGGAATTTTTAAATTTATTATGTAATTTTGAAGTCCAAAACTTAAGATTTTATAGGATGCAGTTTTTAGGTAACATAGACGCTAAACTTGATGGCAAGGGCAGAGTATTCGTCCCTGCTCAGTTTCGTCGCTTGCTTGAGCAGAGCGGTGAGACGGCGTTGGTGTTGCGTGTAAACACTGAATCTGGCTTCGCTAAACTTTATCCGCTTTCTGAGTGGACAAGACAGTGCGAAGAGTTGAAATCCCGTCTTAACCTATGGAAGACTCAAGATCAGATGATCTACCGTACGTTCACTTCTAAAGCTGAGCAGCTTGAGCTCGACTCTAATGGCCGTGTGCTTTTGCAGAAGAAGTATCTCGAACAGCTTGGAATCGATCTTGATGTTGTGTTTGCCGGAGTGGGAGACTATTTGGAATTGTGGGCTAGAGACCGTTACGAGGCATCTATGATGGATGAGGCATCTCTTGAGGCCGCACTTGAAAAAATTATGGTGTAACCGAAAAGAAATGTAGTTATGGAAAACGAGATTGTTTATCATACACCTGCTTTGCTGATTCCTTGCATGGAGGGGTTGGACATAAAGAGTGATGGAGTGTACGTCGACTTGACTTTCGGCGGTGGCGGTCACTCACGTGAGATTCTTTCCCGTCTAGGCAAGAATGGAAGACTTTTTGCATTTGATCAGGATATCGACGCTATCGCCAATATTCCTGATGACGAGAGACTTACTTTCTGCCGCTCAAACTTCTGCTTCCTTAGCAATTTCCTAGATTATTATGGAGTGGAGAAGGTAGACGGTGTGCTTGCCGACCTTGGAGTATCATTCCACCATTTCGATGAGGCTGAACGTGGATTCTCTTTCCGTTTCGACGGTCCGCTCGACATGAGAATGAACCGTAAGTCGAAACTTACTGCTGAAATTCTGTTGAATGAGTATGAAGAGCAACGTCTTGCCGACATATTCTATTTATATGGAGAGATGAACAACGCCCGTAAAGTGGCGTCTACTATCGTGAAGGCTCGTCAGAAAGCTCCTCTCACTACAATTTTTCAACTTGTAGAATTGCTTGAGCCGCTTATCGGCAAGGATAGCCAGAAAAAAGATCTCGCTAAACTGTTTCAGGCTATTCGTATTGAGGTGAACGATGAGATGGGCACTCTTAAGAAGATGCTCTCACAACTGCCTGGTGTGCTTGGTGACGGTGGACGTGTGGCTATCCTTACATACCATTCGCTGGAAGACCGTTTGGTGAAGAATTTCTTCAAGACTGGCAACGTCGACGGTAAGATAGAGAAGGATTTTTATGGTAATACAGTCCGATCTCTTGCTCCAGTAAACGGAAAGGTGATAACTCCCGACGCTGACGAGATCCAACGAAATCCAAGAAGCAGAAGTGCAAAACTACGTGTCGCAGAAAAAATAGGAGGAGAATAGTATGAACGAGTTGAAAAACGGATTAAAAACTCTAAAGGGAAATTTGCAATATATATTCTCTGTCGAGTTTGTGATGAACAACATGTATCTGATGGCTCTTGTTGTCGGCCTTTGCGTCTTGACCATAGAGAACCGTTACGAGTGTGACAAACAGTTCAGACAAATCGAAAAGCTGAAACGAGTGCTTCAAGACAAGAAAAATGAGGCTTTGGCTGTCAATGCTGATTTGTCGCAACTAAGTCGTCAGAGCAATGTTAAAAATATGATTTCTGAGAGTAGCGTTGATGTTGCAGAGTCGACATTGCCACCTTTTATGATTAAAAAGTGATTGTGTATGGCAAAGTTTGACAATAACATGAAAAAACGCATCCTCAAGGGGATGATATTGCCTACTCTTTTGATCGTTGGCATGATGTCTCTGATCGTATTGAGAGCTTGTGGACTGATGTTCGGACCTGAAGGAGAGGGCTGGAGAAATGTGTTGAAGAAAGAGAGTGTCAGAGACAGCTCGATCGTCATGCCTCAGCGTGGAAATATATATTCGTGCGACGGAGTGCTTATCGCCAGTTCGGTGGAGAAACATAAACTGGTGATGGACTTCAAGTCGGAGGGGTTTGACAATGCTTTGTTCAACGCTAATATTGATTCTTTATGTATCTGTGTGGCTAAACTGTATGGCTATGTGCACACGCCTGAATACTATAAGAACAAGGCTATCGAGGCAAAGAAAAGTAAGAAAAGAGCTTTTGTGTTTGAACCAAAATTTGTGTCGCATAGCGATTACAAACGCGCACAAAAGTTTCCTTTCTGGAGAGAGGGCAGAAGAAAAACTGGCTTTTATGTAGAGACTCAGGTTGAGCGCAAGAAGACGTTTGGAAACCTTGCCGCACGTACGATAGGAGGCTTTGATCCTGAGACTGATAAAGGCAAAAACGGTCTTGAAAGAAAGTTTGATAAAGAGCTTAGGGGTGAGGCTGGACTCGCAAGAATGGAGTTCCATGGAAAAGGAAGACCCATCTGGGTGAACGATATTGACCCGCTTGATGGCGCGGATGTCTATACAACTCTAGATATGCGTATGCAGGACGTCGTTACGTCTGCTCTCGCTGATGTGATGCAGACAGCTTATGCAGATAGCGGATGCGCGATGCTGATGGATGTCCATACGGGTGAAATCAAGGCTATCTCAAACCTTACTCGACTTGGGTCTTCGTTTGTGGATCAGAAAAACTACGCTGTCGGTATGAATTCCGAACCTGGCTCAGTGTTTAAGTTGGCTTCCGTGATAGCTCTGCTTGAGGTCGCAAAACTTGACACTTCATATCAGATTGAGACGGGTGACGGATTCTGGAAGGAGAAGGGTATGCACGACCATAATTATAGAGAGGATGGAACAGGCGGTTTTGGCACAATCTCTTTGGCCCATGCTTTCCACGTCTCTTCTAATATTGGAATCGCAAAGCCGGTCCACGAATATTTTTCTAAGTCGAGAGAGAAATTTGTCGAGAAAATTTATTCGATGAAGCTTGCTGATCGTATGGATCTCGACATTCCTAATGATGTCCGACCTAGAATCCGTAAGCCAGATGATCCGGAGGTAAGAAACGACGGTAATTATTTGACCTCTTTGTCGATTGGATATAGCTTGCAGATCCCTCCAATCTATACTTTGGCATTCTACAACGCTATTGCCAATGACGGTAGGATGATCAAACCGTATTTCGCAAGATCTGTCAAGCGTGACGGCAAGACTTTGGAGTCGTTCTCTACAGAGGTGATTTGTCCGAAAGTATGTTCCAATAAGACTCTTGGTAAGGTTAGGGAGATGCTTAAAGGTGTGATTGAGCAGGGTACAGGAAAAAGAGCAAAGTCTGATATCCTCGAATTGGCAGGCAAGTCGGGTACGGCACGTATGCACTACAACAATCCAAGTGGAGTGCCTCGCGACTATCAGATGTCTTTTGTGGGATACTTCCCAGCCGACAAACCTCGCTACACTTGCATGGTGGTGTATTGGCAAAAGGCTGAGCATTATAATAATGTTACGTCGAAAGCATTCCGTACGATAGCGGAAAGAATCTATGCCATGACTCCTGTCAGCTGCGAGACGTCATTGTGTGACAATGGAAGATTTGCTCCTGAGATTAAGGGTGGCTACAAGAGTGATGTTGAATATTTGTTGAAGGAGTTGAATGTCAGATACACAAAAAACAAGATAGACGATGATGAGTTGGTATGTACGACTACCAAAGACAGTGTGGTGAGCATGTCGCAGATGAAGGTAGGTAAGTACACGGTGCCAAAGGTTATCGGACTCGGAGCAAAAGATGCTCTCTATCTGTTGGAAAATAAAGGTTTGAAGGTGACGATGCATGGACGTGGAACTGTGGTGCAGCAGTCTATTCCTCCTGGCGAAACCGCGTCTCCGGGAAAACTGATAACAATTATGCTAAAATAGTTGGCTTATGAAGTTAAACGATTTGATAAAAAGTGTCGACTGTGAAAAGGTTGTCGGCAATACAGATAAGGAGATTTCTGCAATCTGTCAGGATTCTCGCCAAGTGGCTGCGGACGCTTTGTTCGTCGCTGTGTGTGGCTATTCGATTGACGGACATGAATATATCCAGTCTGCGATTGAAAAGGGTGCGACGGCAATTGTACTTCAAAAAATGCCCGACAACTTAAAAGATGGAGTGGCTTATATTAAAGTGAAGGATTCCGCTGAGGCTCTTGGACGTTTGGCTTCTGCTTGGTATGGTAATCCGTCGTCGAAACTGAAACTTGTCGGTGTGACAGGCACTAATGGCAAAACAACTATTGCCACTGTGCTATACAAGATGCACAGAGAGTTCGGACATAAGGTAGGTTTGCTTTCCACCGTCTGCAATTATGTGGATGAGAGAGCTGTGCCAGCAACACATACGACTCCAGATCCAATCTCGCTCAATAAACTTCTTTCAGAGATGGTCGACGCGGGATGTACATACGCTTTCATGGAGGTCAGCTCGCATGCTGCCGACCAGAAGCGAATCGGTGGCTTGAAATTCGTGGGCGGTATTTTCACGAATATCACACGCGACCATTTGGATTACCATAAGACGTTCGACAACTATATCAAGGCAAAGAAGTCTTTCTTCGATTCTCTTCCTGCCGACGCTTTTGCTCTTACAAATGCCGACGATCGCAACGGAGGTGTGATGATTCAGAACAGCAAGGCTTTGAAAAAAACATATTCGATTCGTTCGATGGCAGATTTCAGGGCGAAGGTTGTGGAGGACAGTTTCTTTGGAATGCTTCTTAATATCGACGGCAGGGAAGTCTCAACTCAGTTTGTCGGCCGATTCAACGCATCCAACTTGCTCGCTGTATATTCAGCTTGCGTGTTGCTGGGCAATACTCCTGAGGATACGTTGGTGGCGTTGAGCAAGATGACCCCAGTCAACGGAAGATTTGAGACTATCCGTGGTGTACAGAGCGGTGTATGCGCGATAGTTGATTACGCCCACACTCCAGACGCTTTGGAAAATGTGATCGCCACAATCAATGAGGTCAAAAGTGAGAACGCTGATTTGATTACGGTTGTCGGTTGCGGTGGAAACCGTGACAAGGGTAAACGTCCTATTATGGCAAAGTCGGCGGTCGCAAACAGTGATAAGGTTGTCATCACGTCGGACAATCCAAGAAACGAGGAGCCTATGGATATCATCAACGACATGTTGGCGGGCCTGACTGACGAGGAGCAGAGAAACGTGATTGTGAATGCCGACCGTGAACAGGCAATCAAGACGGCTTGCTCAATCGCAAAGAAGGGTGATATCATTCTTGTGGCAGGAAAGGGCCATGAGGATTATCAGGATATCAAGGGAGTGAAGCACCACTTCGATGATCATGAGGTTATTAGAAAATATTTAATATAGAGAGATTATGTTTTATTATTTGTTTGAAGGCATGACATTCCCCGGAGCAGGATTGTTCCATTATGTGACATTCCGTTCTGCGTTGGCGTTTGTCGGAGCATTGCTCTTTGTTATCATTTTTGGAAAAAAGATGATCGAATATCTGCAGTTGCGTCAGATTGGCGAGACAATCAGAGATTTGAATCTTGAAGGACAGATGTCGAAGAAGGGCACGCCTACAATGGGAGGTGTGATTATCATAGGCGGAATAATCATTCCATGTCTGTTGTTCGGTAATCTTTCTAATATCTATATGCTTCTGATGCTTGCCATCACTCTATGGCTCGGATTCCTTGGAGGTATGGACGATTATATCAAGGTCTTCAAAAAGAATAAAGACGGAATGTCTCCACGCGTGAAGATCATTGGTCAGGTGGCAGCCGGACTCTTCCTCGGCTTGGTGCTGTATTGCAGCCCTGATGTGGTGATAAGAGAGAATTACGCTACAGTCAACAAAGAAAATGTTGAGGTGGTAAATTATAAGAAGGAGAATGTGAAGTCGACACAGACGACTATTCCATTTGTGAAAAACCATAATTTCGACTATGCGTCGATATTTGAGTTTGCTGGCGACTATGCGCAGCCACTTGGATGGGTATTCTTCGTATTGGTCACAATCTTCGTGATGACATTCATATCCAACGGAGCCAACCTTACTGATGGTTTGGATGGATTGTCCGTCGGCACGTCGATGATAATAGGAGTGGCGCTGGGTATTCTGGCATATTTGTCAGCTCACGTTGAATTCGCAAGCTACCTTAACATCATGTATATACCGAAGTCGGAGGAACTTGTTGTCTACTTGTGCGCGTTTGTTGGAGCGACGCTTGGATTCCTGTGGTACAACTCATTCCCTGCGCAGGTGTTTATGGGAGATACAGGTAGTTTGATGCTTGGAGGTGTTATCGCAGCAGTGGCGATGATCATACGTAAAGAGTTGTTGATTCCGATTTTGTGTGGTGTGTTTATTGCGGAGAATCTGTCGGTGATGCTTCAGGTGTCGTATTTTAAGTATACCAAGAAAAAATATGGTGAGGGACGACGCATATTCCTGATGTCGCCGTTACACCATCATTTCCAGAAGAAAGGAATGCCGGAACCAAAGATTGTGGCAAGATTCTGGATTATTGGTTTGCTTTTGGCAGTAATTACAGTTTTGACTTTAAAGGTTAGATAATGAAAAGAATAGTCGTTTTAGGAGCAGGAGAAAGTGGTGTAGGTTCGGCAATCTTGGCCCAGAAACAGGGTTTTGATGTGTTTGTGTCGGACATGTCGCCAATTAAAGAAAAATATGTGGCTGAACTCAACCAGTATAATATCGCTTGGGAGCAGGGACAGCATACAGAGGAGTTGATCTTGAATGCAGACGAGGTGATCAAAAGCCCAGGCATTCCAGAGAAGGCTCCCATCATCAAGAAATTGAGAGAGAAAGGCATCAACATAATCTCTGAAATCGAATTTGCCGGACGCTACTCAAAATCGAAGATGATCTGTATCACAGGTAGCAATGGAAAGACAACAACCACAACACTTGTGCACTACATTTTCAAGGAGGCTGGACTTGACGCCTCGCTTGCAGGAAACATCGGTTTCAGCTTGGCACGTCAGGTGGCAATAGATCCTCACGACTACTACATTATCGAGCTAAGTAGTTTCCAGTTGGACGGAATGTATGATTTCAAGGCAGATATAGCTATCCTGCTCAACATCACTCCTGATCACTTGGACAGATACGATTATAAGTTCCAGAACTACGTGGATTCCAAGATGCGTATTATCCAGAACATGACAGAGAACGATACATTCATCTATTGGAATGAGGATCCTGTTGTGACGAAGGAACTTCCAAAATATGATATTAAGGCAAAGATGATGCCGTTTTCGATACAGACGATCGAGAATATGGCAGCCTACTTGGAAAATGAAAAATTAGTAATCAACTTAAAAAACAATTATATAGATATGGATATTAATAAACTTGCTTTGAAGGGACAGCACAACATCTACAATTCAATGGCGGCTGGTATTGCGGCAGGAGTTGAAGGAATCAAGAAGGACACTATCCGTAAGGCATTCAGTGACTTCAGCGGAGTGGAGCACCGTCTAGAGCCAGTGGCAAAGGTGAGAAGTGTGTTGTTCATCAACGATTCAAAGGCTACTAATGTCAATTCATGCTGGTATGCATTGCAGTGTATGCAGACACCTGTCGTTTTGATTCTTGGTGGTAAGGACAAGGGTAACGATTACACAGAGATAGAGGATTTGGTAAAGGAGAAGGTTAAGGCGATTGTATGTCTTGGCGTTGACAACACTAAGCTTCACCAATTCTTCGATGGAAAGGTTGAGAATATCGCGGATGCTAGCTCTATGGAAGAGGCAGTCAACAAGTGTTTCGCATTTGCCGACAAGGGCGACACTGTGTTGCTTTCACCATGTTGCGCAAGTTTCGACTTGTTCAAGAGCTACGAGGATAGAGGACAGCAATTCAAGGAGTGTGTAAAACGTCTATAATATGGGAGATCGCAATGCTTTTTTCAAAAAGCTGTTTCTTGGCGACCTCTATATATGGATGGTGATAGCGACGTTGCTCGCAATTTCGCTTATAGAAGTTTACAGCTCTATCCAAGCGATGTCTACAGTCAGAAATGGCGATTATAATGGACAATTCTATAGACACATAGTCATGGAATTGTCGGGTCTTGCGATCACGTTGACTGTTGTGCAGTTAGGAGTCAAACGATTGCTCTCTTCTAATTTGACATTTATCCTTCTCATTGTAGCCATTTTATCGTGGTTTATGCTTCTGTTGACTCCGAAGTTTGGCGATCTGGTCAATGGAGCAAGACGAACGATGTTTGGCATCCAATGGGCTGAAATAGTCAAGGTATTTTATGTTGTTTTCCTTGCCTTTTGGATAGGACGTTATTCCTCAGACAAAGGATTGTCTCCGACAAAGAAGGGGTGGGGTATGTTGTGCGCACTCTATTTCTTATGGGTGGTGCCGATTGGCTTGGAAAACATGTCGGGAATGATACTTCTGACAGCTGTGACATTTTGTTTGCTGCTCGCAGGAGGAATAAGACTAAAACCTTTTTTATGGATTATTGGAATGTTCCTTGCTTTGGGATTGATTGTCGGAACGATCGGAACTGTATTCACGTCAGAGCAATTAAAAGGAACACCCTTGCATCGTGTGCCTACTTGGGTGTCACGAGTCGAGAGCTCTTTTTTAGGTGATAAGGCAGAAGAAGATCCTAATCTGAAGTTTGTTGTGACAGACGACAATTATCAGGTGTCTCACGCAAAAATGGCGGTTGCCAACAGTAATGGAATAGGAAAAGGTGTCGCCAGTGGCAGGGAGAGATTCCGTCTTCCTCAGGCATTTTCGGATTATATTTTTTCGATAATTCTTGAAGAGTTGGGATTATTTGTTGGTTTGTTAGTTATATTTTCATATCTTTGTGTCTTGTGGCGGGCGATTGTTATCGCATATAAATCAGGAAGTATGGTATATGCGATGTTGTCACTTGCCTGTGCGTTGTTGATAGTCTTTCAGGCTGTGATTAACATGTCGGTTGGAGTGGCATTAGGAGACTTTGTTACTGGTCAGCCGTTGCCTTTTGTCAGCAAGGGAGGTACATCGATTTGGATGACAGGAGTCTTGTTTGGAATAATCCTTTCGGTAAGTGTCCATGCGAAGACGTTGCAAAACAAAAAGAAAGAGACACAACTTGTTGTAGAGGAGTCTGAATAAGACAGAAGTGACGTTAGATTTTCTGCTTTGGATTTTGTAGTATTGTGTGTAAAGAATACCATGCAGATTATCGAGTATAGAGTGTGTAGTTGAAACAGACAAGCAATTCCGGCTTGGAAGGACAAAAGAACTTTATTTTAGACAACATGGCGGCAAACAAAAGATTCATCATCAGTGGTGGAGGTACGGGTGGTCACATATTCCCAGCTATTTCTATTGCTAATGCGTTAAAGAAACGTTTCCCAGACGGAGAGTTCCTTTTTGTGGGGGCAGAAGGTCGTATGGAGATGGAACGTGTGCCTAAAGCAGGCTATAAGATTATTGGATTGCAGGTGAACGGATTGGTGAGAAGCATGTCACCGTCTGGAATCTTGAAAAATATTAAGGTCGTCTATCGTTTTGTGAAAAGCTATTTCAAGGCGAAATCAATTGTTAAGGAGTTCAAACCAGATGCTGTGGTCGGTGTGGGCGGTTATGCTAGTTGCCCAACACTATATGCCGCAAACAAACTTGGTGTCCCTACTTTTTTGCAGGAGCAGAATTCTTACGCCGGTGTGGCAAACAAATTCTTGTCGAAAGGTGTGAAGAAGATCTGCGTCGCATACGACGGAATGGAGAGATTCTTCCCTGCAGAAAAACTGGTGATGACTGGTAATCCTGTCCGCCAGGATTTCTTGAATGTGCAGAAGGGAGCTCAGGAGGCATATGATTTCTTCGGACTTGATTCATCAAAGAAAACAATTCTTGTGATTGGCGGTAGCCTTGGAGCCCGCACAGTCAACAATAGTATCATAGCTGGCCTTGACGCTATCAAACAGAGTGGGGTGCAGGTGATTTGGCAGACTGGTAAGTTCTACTTCGAAGATGCCAAGAAGAAGGCTGAGGAAAGCAATAATCCTAACTTGGTCTGCACAGACTTTGTGTCGCGTATGGATTATGCGTACGCTGTGGCTGACCTTGTGGTGTCGAGAGCAGGTGCAAGCTCAATATCTGAGCTTTGTCTGTTGGGCAAACCATCAATATTGGTCCCTTCTCCAAATGTGGCGGAAGACCATCAGACTAAGAATGCGATGGCATTGTCTACAAAGAACGCGGCTGTGATGATAAAGGATGTTGAGGCTGTTGAAAAATTAGTGCCAGAGGCATTGAAATTGGTGGAGGACGAAGCGTCGCTCACATCCATTTCTGCACAAGCCTTGGCTTTGGCTCAGAAGGATTCGGCAGACCGAATTGCAAGCGTGATTTTAGGTGAGATTTAAATTTTGGAAAAATGCTGGATAAAATTAAAAATATCTACTTCTTAGGAATCGGTGGTATCGGAATGAGTGCCATTGCTCGTTACTTCAATGCAAAGGGATATTCTGTGGCTGGATACGACAAAACAGAGACAGAACTTGCCGACAAACTTCGCAGCGAGGGCATACAGGTGCACTTCGAGGATAACACAGTGTTCATACCTGAGGATTTCAAGAATCCGAACTATACCTTAGTTGTGTATACTCCGGCAATTCCAGATGATCTTACTGAGTATCTGTTCTTCAAAAAGAACAATTTCACTATCATGAAACGTTCGCAGATACTTGGCGCGATAACAAAAAGTCAAGAGGCAATATGTATTGCCGGAACTCATGGCAAGACGACAACAACAACTATGATTGCCCATACTCTTCACAATTCATTCCTGGATTGTAACGCTTTCTTGGGTGGATTGTCGAAAAACTTTGAAAGCAATCTGCATCTTTCCAACAAGAGTAATTTGGTAGTCGTTGAGGCAGACGAGTTCGACCGCTCTTTCTTGACTCTTGCTCCACAAATCGCTGTGGTGACAGCTACTGATGCCGACCATCTTGACATCTATGGCACGTACGAGGAGTATTTGAAGAGCTTTGAGCAGTTTGTGGCTCTTATCAAACCAGGAGGAGCGTTGATTATGAAGTATGGACTTCCAATCAAACCGGATGTGCAGGAAGGTGTGAAAATCTACACCTATTCTGTGGACAAAGGTGATTTCCATGCTGAAAATATAAAGATCGCAAATGGAAAAATCACATTCGATGTGGTTTATCCGTTGGGTGTATTGAAGGGTGTCGACTTGGGTGTGCCAGTCTACATCAATATAGAGAATGCGATTGCTACATGCGCGGTGTCGTTGATGAAGGGACTGTCTCATGAAGAGATCAGAAAGGCGATAGCAAGTTTCCAGGGAGTGTCACGACGTTTTGACTTCCACATCAAGCAAGACAATTTGGTGTTGGTTGACGATTACGCGCATCATCCAAATGAGGTGAAGGCAAGCATAGAGTCGCTACGTCGACTATATTCAGATAAGAAGTTGACGGGAGTGTTCCAGCCCCATTTGTATACTCGTACACGTGATTTTGCGGATGAGTTTGCAGCAAGTTTGTCTCTTCTTGACGAGGTGTTGCTATTGGATATTTATCCGGCACGTGAAGAGCCAATTGAGGGTGTGACAAGTCAGATCATCTTGGATAAGGTGACGGCGAAAGAGAAACGATTGGTTTCAAAGGATGAGCTGCTCGACTATGTCCGCACACACTCAATAGAGGTGCTGGCTACAATTGGCGCTGGTGATATTAATCTTATGCTTCCGCAAATAAAAAATATTCTGTTGTCTAAGGTATGAGAAAAAAGTTGCAAATAGCAGGTTTTTGCATATTGGCTGTATATGCTCTTGTGATGGTGTTTGTGATGCCATCCACGGCAGGTAGTGTATGCTGCACAGGAACAACTGTGAATATCGACGACAGCACAGACTATAGGTTTGTGAACAAAATGGATATTCTCAAATATATGAATTCGGCAAACATTAATCCAAACGGGTTGAGCTATAAGAATATCAACCTCCATGAGATGGAAAAGAAGATTGCTGAGATTCCGTTTGTGAATAAAGCTCAGTGCTATAAAAGTCCTGGTGGTCTATTATGTGTGGATATCAACCAGCGTAAACCAATATTGAGGATTAAGACGCCGACACAGGATTTGTATCTGGATTCAGAAGGTGGGCTGATGAATATTTCCACAGCATTCTCGGCTTATGTGCCTGTGTTGCTGAGCGAGAAGACACTGAGCAAGAAATATCTGAAGACAGACATCTATGAGTTTGCCAACTATGTCTACAACGACAAATTCTTAAATCCATTGGTGGAGCAGATATATATAGACATCAACGGCAAAGTGGAGATGGTGCCACGAATAGGTTCGCAAATAGTTGTGCTTGGCTCTACGGATGGTTACCAAAAAAAGATGGCTCGACTGAAGAAACTTTACGAAAGCGGATTCTCGAAAGTCGGGTGGAACAAGTATAAGAAGATAGATCTCACATACGACAACCAAGCTGTGTGTACGAGAAATTAAGAAAGAACAAAGACGACAAAGAACAAAGAACGAGTAAATACTATCAAAATTTAGTGAAAATGGCGAATACACTACAATTGACGGACAAAATAGCGGTGGTGCTAGACCTGGGCACCACGAAAATAAGATCTGTGGCCGCTGTCATAGACGACAATCATAAAGTGGCGCAGATCATTGCCACTGAAGAGACTGATTCTAAAGGAATAAGACATGGTAGAGTAGACAACTATCTCGAGTTGGATGGTGTGCTTAAACCTATGTTCAATAAACTTTCCAACCGAATATACAATAAATTCAAATCATCTATAGGCGACAGTTTCATCGGAAACACCGTTGAAATCAAAAGCGTCTACCTGGCTCTTGGAGGAAAGGGTATTTTAGGAAAAGAGCAGAAAGAGGCTTACCGTCTAAATAATCAGTTTGTTGATGTCCCTGTTGTCCAGAAGATAGAGGAAGATATAAGAAAACGCGTCGAAAACGACAAGGAGATTATCTTGGATATGATCAACCAAGGTTATAATGTCGACGACGATATAAAGATGGAGGCTGTAGGTTGCAGAGCTTCCAATGTGGAGGGACGCTTTTGTGTCGTCACAGCAGAAAAAGAGGTAAAGGAGAATGTCGAACAGGCTTTATCTCAGATCAATATCCAATTGGCAGGTTATTCTCTTTTGCCATTCGCCTTGGCAGATGTTATGCTTTCTGATGCCGACAAGGAGGTCGGAGCCACGTTGATCGACTTGGGTGCCTCGTCGACATCAATCGCCATTTATCGTGATAATGTTCGCCGTCATATCAGAGTGCTGCCATTTGGAAGCAAGATGATCACTAAAGATATCAAGAATGTCTGCGGATTGACTGCGGAAAATGCAGAGAAAATAAAGAAAAGTTTGGGTTGCGCTTACCCAGGCGGTTTGTCAGAAAACGTTATCGTAAGTGTGGCTGGAACAGATGTAAAGATTCAGCAGGTCGAATTGGCTTCTATCATTGAGGCACGTCTGGAAGAGCTTATGTCTTACATTCTTGGCGAGATGAACAAAGTGAATGCTTTGACATCATCAAAGAAAATTATCCTTACAGGAAGAGGTGCTCGCCTTAAAAAAGTTTGTGACAAATTCACAAATGAGTTTGGACTGGATACTGAAATCGGCAAAATCAAGGATGTATGCTATGAAAAATACAGTTCGTATTTCGCTGGCTTGGACTCTGTGGATGGTAATCCCGACAAAACAGCCCGTAAGATGAATGAGTTTGCGGCTTGTCTGGGTGTCCTTGAGTCTTGTGCACTTGAGTCATGCGTATATGTAGGCAGGAAGGAGTCTGCCACTAAAACTGTCAAGAAGACAGAGCCAGGAGAGAAAAAAAGATTCACTCGTTGGGTGTCTGGACTTTTTGGAAGTATGGCTGAAACTGTGGCTGAAACGACTGGAACTATAATTAACGGAACTGAAATCAAATAATGATTGATATGGAGGAAAATTTCACATTTGTAGACGACTTTGAAGAAAAAAATATAATCAAAGTAATAGGTGTCGGCGGTGGTGGTGGAAATGCTACCAACTACATGTATGAAAACCATATTGAAGGTGTGGATTTCGTTATATGCAACACAGACCGTCAGGCTCTGCGTCGTAGTCCTATTCCGCCTGAGTTCCATATCCAGTTGGGAGAAAAAGGTCTTGGCGCCGGAAACGACCCAAATATGGGACGTCAGGCAGCAGAAGACTCCATAGAAAAAATAAAGGCTATGCTTGAGGATACCGAGATGGTGTTTGTCACTGCGGCTATGGGCGGTGGTACAGGTACTGGTGCCGCTCCGGTAATCGCGCGTACAGCCAAGGAGATGGGTATCCTTACAGTCGGAATCATCACAATACCATTCAAATTTGAAGGACGTCGTCGTCTCCTCAACGCATTGGAGGGAATGCAGAGAATGAGAGAGTCTGTCGACGCGATTGTTGTCATCTCAACGGACAGATTCCGTGAACTTTATGGCGACCTTGGCTTGAAAGCTGGTTTCTCTAAAGGTGACGAGATTTTAGCTATGGCGGCTAAGGGTATCGCTGAGATCATTACCGGTGATGGCTACGTCAATGTGGATATGAATGATGTCCGCACCGTCATGACTGATTCCGGTGACGCTTTGATGGGCTTGGCTATGGCTTCCGGTGAAGATCGTGCTGAGAAGGCAATTAAGGAGGCTTTGAATTCTCCTTTGCTTATCAACAACAGCATTGAAAAAGCTAGAAATGTATTGCTGAATATCTCTTATTCGTCTGAACATGAAGTGACAATCGACGAGACTACATATATTTGTAATTATGTACAGGATCAGATCGAGGGCCACGGAGCAAACTTGATTTGGGGCGCGACCATCAATGAAAGTCTTGGCGATAACCTTAATGTCACTGTAGTGGTTACGGGAATGAACGTCGAGGATTCTGATTTGACGGGAGACGTGCAGATGAATCCAACTTCTAACTATGGCATGTCTATGACAGCCGCAAGAGTCCAGACAGATGAGCGTGCCAACCGTTATTTGGGAGGCAATCACGTCGCTCCACAAAATAATAATTCTGGTTTTAACATGACTAACGCTGAAATAGATAAGTTCTACGAAGGTCATTCAGCTAAACCAGCGCAAGCTCCAATTCCAGAGCCTGAGCCAGAACCAGAACCCGAGCCAATTCCGGAGCCGGAACCCGAACCAATTCCGGAGCCAGAACCAGAACCAGCTCCAGTGGAGACTGGTCCGAGAATACCATCGAGAGAGATAGATTTAAATTCAATAGACGAAGACGATGATTGAAACTCTTGAAATAGCAAATCCTGACAAATCGTTTATCAAAGTGATAGGCGTTGGTGGCGGAGGAGGCAACGCGGTGTCTTACATGTATAAAGCGGGAGTCGAAGGAGTCGACTTTATCCTGATGAATACAGATAAGGCTGCGTTGAAACGTTCTGTTGTCCCTAAACGAATCCTGCTTGGCAAGAAAGGCCTGGGAGCAGGATCGGATCCTCGTATCGGTAGGGCAGCGATGCTCAATGTTGAAGAAAATGTCAGACAATTGCTATCAGAAGATACGGAAATGGTATTTGTGACTGCCACTTTGGGTGGCGGCACGGGTACGGGTGGTGCACCTGTAGTGGCACGTGTGGCAAAGGAACTGGGTATCCTCACCATTGGTGTCGTTACAACTCCGTTTTCTTATGAAGGACCAATCAGAAAAGCTATAGCGGAAGAGGGAGTGAGAGAGATGAGAAAATATGTCGATTCTCTTGTCATTATCTCCAACGACAGACTCTCATCCAAAGATAGAAATTCGTTGGCTGGACCAATGAAATTATCTTCTAGTTTTGCAGCGTCTGATTCTATTCTTGCCACTGCCGCGCAATGTATCTCGGATATGGTGACGCAGTCGGGCTACGTCAATGTGGATATGAACGATGTCCGCACCGTCATGACTAATTCTGGCGACGCGGTGATCGGTTCGTCTGAGGCTTCAGGAGAATACCGCGCTATGCAGGCTATGCGTGAGGCTTTGACGTCGCCATTGCTTGTCAATAATGATATACGTAATGCCAAGAGCATTTTGGTGAACTATCTATACTCTGATAAGGAAGTCACAATCGACGAACTGTCTGAAACAATGGAAATGGTCCAGATGAAGGTCGACGATGATGTCACTATCATTTGGGGAGCCAGTCAGGTGGAAGGTATGGGTGATAAACTGAAGATCTCAGTTGTCGTCACAGGACAGTTGTTGGCAGAGGATAAACTTGTAGGTGCAGTGCCAGATGTTTCTGTGCAGCAGAGAAATATCCCTGTGCAGATGGCAAAACCACAGATAAAGGAGGAGACAAAACCACAGCCTGTTGTCGTTGCAATGAGTGGCGACGGTGCTCTTGAACAGCAGGTGGAAATGCCGCAAGTGGAGGAAAAACCTAAATTCACCCCTACTGAGACGCATGATACCACAGTGACAAAGAAAAAACTTATTGCAGCTGTGTTTGGTGAGGAACAGATCGATGAGACACCTGCGTTTAACCGTACACGGACAGTCGTTGCGGAACGTAAACCAGAACCTACGTCGACATTCACTGTCAAACTGGACGGTGAGGAGATAAAGATGGGAGATAACAGTTATCTCTCAAACAGACCAGATTAATTTATAATTTAAAATATATTGACTATGGCATTGTTTGATGTTATTAGCGAGGATATAAAGAAGGCGATGATTGCCAAAGACAAAGTGGCTTTGGAGGCATTGCGTGGTGTGAAAAAAGAGTTTCTTGAGGCAAAGACAGCCAAGGGAGCAAGTGGAGAACTTGCAGACGACGCTGCACTAAAGATACTTCAGAAGATGGTGAAACAGCGTAAGGAGTCGGCTCAGATCTTCACAGAGCAGAACCGTCCAGAGTTGGCTCAGAATGAGTTGGCTGAGGCAGCTGTGATCGAGAAGTATTTGCCAGCAAAGTTGTCTGACGCTGAACTTGAGGCTGAGATCAAGGCAATCATTGCTGAAGTTGGCGCAAAAACAGCCCAGGAGATGGGTAAGGTGATGGGTGTCGCAACAAAGAAACTTGCTGGTAAGGCAGACGGAAAGGAAATTTCAGCAAAGGTGAAGGCTTTGTTGAATTCGTAATTCATAATGCGAAATGCATAATTTGTAGAGACGTGGCATTGTCGCGTCTCTTTGTTTTTATTATTTTTGTGAAAGAAAAAAGACAATGCGTCTAAGCGATGAATGTTGGAATCCGATATTTTAGTTTGACGAGATTGTAGTAACAGATTGTTTAACAATTAATAGTACGTGGATTCGACGAATTTAAAAATAGGAGAAAATGACAGCTGAAGTGTCATAAACGAGGATTGTTAAGGGCCCATGTTTGATTGATATTGGCCCT
>OCTX011758603.1_pt1 | contig 22921 bp, 19 predicted proteins | sample 1539691 | NCBI WGS metagenome assembly OCTX01 (sample SAMN02144231, study PRJEB22623) | gut metagenome | biome: sheep rumen | host: Ovis aries | place: New Zealand
ACTCTGCTCATAAACGAACTCGTTAATCTGCAACACGAAATAAGCGGAGACAAAATTAAAATATACGAGAAGCACGGAATGCGAAAGGATAGGTACTCTTCTCTTGAGTACAACTATTATGTAGCATTACAGCTTGAACAACAGTTAAATAAACAGATGGCTAGATCAACAGGCACATCAAATATGTTTGTTGTGAGGCCGCCAAAATATAAAGCGAGATAATGAAAGGCGGTGAGGATCACGAGCAAAAAAGATTCAATAACTGTCGGTAACATTCCAGATGTAATGGAAGAGGGAGAAAAGAGAGGATTTAAATCTTGGTTTAATATAACGCCGAGGTTTGCTCTGTTAAATAGATTAATCAGAAATGATTTGAACAATGCTTCAAGTGCGAACACTCCTAGGTTCTCTCTATACAGCAGAGACGATATTGTAAAATTTGTTTCAAATCCATATCAGTACCGACAGCAAATTAGAAATGCCATTACGTATATTTACGGCGCAAGTTCTCACTTCGCTCGTATTATCCAGTATTTTACAAGTCTGACATATTTGAGATATGTAGTATCTCCATACAAAGTAGACTTGCAGAAAGTTAACAAAAAGACTTTAAGGAATAATTACCACAGAGTATTAAACCTTTTGTCTTCAGGAAACTTAGAAACAGAGCTTCGGAAAATAATCAAGCATTGCTTTAAGTACGATACGTTCTACGGAACAATCTGGCAGACGGCTGATAATTTATCTATCCAGCAATTGCCTGATGATTATTGCGCTATCACAGAAGTCGAAGGAAATGTTTTTAATGTAACTTTTAACTTTAGTTATTTTGATACATACCCTGCTAGACTTGATTATTATCCAGAAGAATTCAAATTAAAGTACAGACAGTATAAAGACCAGAAGGGAACGAAACAGAAATGGATTGTGTTAGATTCACCTTGGTCTTTTGCAGTAAAGTTTAATGATGATATTACAGACTACTCTCTTCCGCCGTTTGCCGGATTACTAAGAGAGATTTACGATTTGGAAGATTTCAAGAATCTTAAATTAACCAAGGCTGAGTTAGAAAACTATGCTCTCCTGGTAATGAAGCTTTTAATCGACAGCGAAGGAAATTGGCTAATCGACGAAAAGAAAGCCTATGAAATCTTTACAAATCTGTCTGCAGTGTTACCAGAAGAAGTCGGTGCGGTAATGACGCCAATGCCAATCGACAAGATCGACTTTCATCGCTCTGAAGCAGACGATGCGGATAAGGTATCACAGGCAGAAGAAAATATTTTTACGGCTGCCGGCGTGTCATCGTTAATCTTTAATAACAGTAAAGCCTCAGCAAACGCCTTGTTGATATCTATTAAGGCGGATCAGGCTCTAACCTTCTCTATTGTTAAAAGTATCGAGAATGTCCTCAATAGATATATTCAGTCTTTATCTTATGGAAAGAATTTCAAAATCGAGTTTCTTGATATTTCAATGTACAACGAAAAAGAGATGGCAGATCAATTCTTAAAGGCATGTCAATACGGCGCGCCATTTATTAGTAGATATTGCGCATCGCTCGGCGTCGGTCAGGATAAACTTGAAAACATGAATTTCTTAGAGACAGAATTATTAGAGTTGCCTACTAAGTTTATTCCATTAACTAACTCCGCACAAATGAGTTCTTCAGATGTAGAAGAGAAAGAAGCAGGTCGCCCAAGATTAGACGATACAGAGTTGACAGACTCTGGAGCTCAATCACGTCAAGACGGAGTTGAGGATGGAGATTGGTAAAAGGAGATAAAGGAATGTTTGTTTATGTATTTTCAGAACAAGATAAGACAAAGCTTTTATCTAACGGGTATGCATTATTAAAAGAAGATCCAAAAAATAATTTATATGTGTTTGCACTAGAATTAGAAACTGATGCCTTGGAAGAATTCAGCACTCAGTTTGATCTCGGAAAATATTGCTTCACAAATGTTCTGACATTTTAATAATTACTGGAGGATCGCATGGGCAAGAAAGTATACTTGACATTCGAAACTTCTTTAACTGATATATGCGAGATAAATTCATCCTTTGATAAAGGAACATTAAGGGTCTGCTATGCGGGAGAGAATCGAAACAAATCTTTTATTGATAAAGAGGATTTGATTCGCTGCGCTAAGACCCTTCCTTATGTTCCTGTCGTCGGAAATTATATCCGTGAGGAGGATGACTTTGGAGGTCATGATATTGAAATCGTGACTGACGGAGACGGGCAGCTTCGAATGGTCAATAAGACCCAGCCTGTTGGAGTTGTTCCTGCAGACGCAGAAATCTTTATCGATACGTTTACTGACGACAATGGTGAAGAACACGAGTATCTTTATACGACTGTACTGCTCTGGAAGAGACAGGAAGCATATAAAAAAATTAAAGAAGACGGAATCGTATCCCACAGCATGGAGATCACTGTAAAGAGTGGTGAAATGGTTGATGGATTATATCATATCTATGATTTTGAATTCACAGCGCTTTGCTTACTCGGAGAAAATGTTGAACCATGTTTTGAGGATAGCGCACTAGAAGTATTTACTACTAGTGATTTTAAAGCTCAGTTTGAACTCATGATGAATGATTTCAAAGAGAGTTTCAATTTAGCCACAACCTCAATCGAGGATAATTATTCACAAGATAAAAACCTTGAGAAAGGAGGAGAAGAGGATTTGGAAATGAACAAAGACGTTTTCACCGAAGAGGAAGTAGTCGAGACTGAATCTACAGACGAAGAGTTTGCGGAAGAGGTTGTTGATGAAGTAATCGAGGAAGTAGTCGAAGAAGCTCCGGAAGAATTCGAAGAAGCAAAAGAAGATGCTGAAGAAGAACCGGAAGAAGAGGAAGAAGCAACTTCTGAAGAATTCGCTCTGTCAAGACAAATCAACGATGCGTTATGGGAGATCTTATTTAATACTGATCTCATTCAAGAAGGCGATTATGATTACGCAAGATACTTCTTTGTTGATTCAGACATTGAAAAGGGAATCGTTTATTTCGAGGACAGCGCTGATGATTGGAAGCTTTTCGGATGCAACTTCTCGATGGACGGCGATAATGTTGTAGTCGATTTCGAAAGCAAACGCAGAATGAAAATTGTGTTTGAGGAATTCGATGAAGGTTCTCAGGCTGAAGAGCCGATGAGTATTTTCGCGATTATCCAGAAAGAGACTCAGGATCGTACGGCCGCTACTTATCAAGCTAAGATCGATGATTATGAAAGCCAAATCACAGAGCTGCAGGAATTCAAACATACTGTTGAAACAGAAAGCGAAGTAAACGCTAGAAATGAAATCTTTGATAAGTTTGAAGACCTGGCTGAGATTGAGGAGTTCAAGAATCTTCGTGACAATATGCTTGATTACGACGTAGCTTCTCTTGAAGAGAAATGCTATGCACTCAGAGGTAGAAACATGATTAATCCTACTTCTACAAATTTCTCCATGAACACAAGCATGCCGAAATTCATCGTTGAGTCTAACGGTGTTAAACCACTTGAGGAATCAGATGAACCATACGGCGGAATGGTGGAGAAATACTTAGGTAAATAATTTTTTAATTATTCCATATGATTCATAAAACAATTTAATTTATGAACTATTATCGAGAGCTTATGCTCTCTTTTTTGATGGAAAATCAATTTTCATAGGAGGAAAACAAATATGGCTCACGCAGTTGTTCGCACAGATAAAATGTACGGAACTGATGTTAGAACTGGCATGGTATCTGTGGCAATTACAGAAGATAACGGCATTGACAATGGTTGCGTAGCAATCCTTGGCGATCTCGCAGATAAAGGAACTTATGACAAAGAGCGCGAAATCTACAGCATCTACAAACCGGCTGCTAATAGCGATTTCGGTAAAGTAGTTCTTATTGCATCTCCTGAAGTTAATGCTAACCCGTTAGAGTATGCACTTGATGCATTCTACAACAAAAAAGATTCTATCGCACGCGGATATCGTCTGCATCATGGAGATATCTTCTCCGTTACAGCAGAAGCTCTGGCTGGTGTTAATGACGATACAGCAGCAGGCGATATTGTTGAATTAAAGGCTGATTACAAACTCAACGTTGTTATGGAAGCAACAAGTGGTTCTACTGTAATCGGCGTAATCATTGATGTTGAAACCGTTGGCTCTTACAAATACTTCGTTATCGAAGTAACAGCTTAATTTTGAGAAAGGTGGTAAGTGAATATGAACGAATTAGTAAGACTCGCTCTCGATGCTCATAACGGCACAGTTCAGAAATACTCCGTTAATGAGGCACAGGAAACTCTCCGCCAGGCTCTTATTGAGGCTAACGGCGGAAGCACAAAACTCGACTACAGAGCATTACGCGATGGCAAATGTACAGGCGTATTCTCTCTCGTTGAGGAAATCCTTAGAAATACTATCCCGCAGGGATTAGAGCAGAACGAACTGTTCAATGCTCTTGTAGAATATCACAACATCGCTGAAGGCGATGACATGGTATTCCATGTAGATAGCTCCGATCTGTTCTTCGTTGATCCGATCGCAAAAGGAACTCAGGGTATCAGACGTCAGAGAATCGCTGACGTTAAAGACGTACCGGTTCCGATGACGGTTCACGGAGTTCGTATTTATGAAGAGCTCTCCAGAATCCTTGCAGGCCGTGTTGACTTTAACGATCTTATCAACAAAGTTGACCAGTCTGTTCAGAATCAGATTCTGAACGAAGTATATGCTGCATGGATGGCAGCAACTACAGAACTTGGTGATACTGCATACTACACTGCAACAGCAGGTTCTTACAGCGACGCTGACCTTCTGGCTATGATTCAGCACGTAGAGGCAGCTGCTGGCGGAAAACAGGCAACTCTTATCGGAACTAAATCAGCTCTTATGCCGCTTGCTACTTCTGGCCTGGCATTCGAGCCGGTACAGAATGATCTGTACAATGAGGGATTCATTGGAAGATTCTACGGTGCTCCGACTATCGCTATCCCGCAGCGTCATAAGATTGGCTCTACTGAGTTCGCTTATGATAACAAGACGATCACAATCGTTGCAGGCGATGCTAAACCGATTAAATTCGTACAGAAGGGCGATCCGTTGATCATTCCTGTTGATCCGTCCAGCAATATGGATCTGACTCAGGAATACTTCCTTGCTGAAGAGTGGGGAACAGCTATCGCTATGGCTGGCAACTCTGGTATCGGTAGATACGAATTTTCATAATTAATAACTATTCAGGGCGGGGCTATATGCCCTGCCCTCTCGAGTGAAAGGAGAAACTATGGCAACTACAAAGGCTAAAGGAAGCACCAAGAAGAAGTACGCAGATATTCCAGAAGAGGTCAGCCCGAATGACATTGTAATGGTCAGAAACGGATTCAACGGTAGGCTCGTTTACGTTAGTACAAAGACGGGTGAGAAATATGTATGGGATTCATTTGGCGATGAAGCAGAAATGGAAGTCAAAGAATTACGTACAGCTAAGAATTCTCAGAAAAACTTTTTTGTTAATAACTGGTTTATGTTCGATGATGAATACTCATGGATCATTCCATATCTTGGAGTATCTAAATTATACGATAATGCGATGACGATTGAAAATCTGCAAGGTGTTTTAAAGAAGACGCCTTCTGAAATCAAGAAAGTTTGCTCGAGTCTTAACGACGCACAGAAAAGGACATTAACCTATATGGTTAAAGAATTATATGCAAACGGAGAGATCGATTCTTTAAAAACGGTATCAGCATTAGAGTCTGGACTTGGTATTTCTTTATCTGAACGTTAACAGGAGGCAAGTGAATGAGTGTTCCTTATGATCTGTTTACGGAGGCCTTCCTATCAAAAATCACCGAATTCGACATATTGCAGTTGGATACTGAAGACCAAACTGCCATCGTTGACGGTTATATGAAAAGAGCATTCAGCAACTTTATGCATATTTGTAAATACGACTTCTCGACCACGGGAGACGATGAACTACGAAGTTTCGATATAGAGGTTGATGGCGATGACTTATACGAAATTGTGGATATTATCTCGGAGGGCATGGTCGTCCAGTGGCTTAAGCCGTACTTATATAAGCAGACTTTGTTGCGTAATGTTTTAAATACTCGCGATTTTACCGTGTACTCACCAGCGGAGTTATTAAAACAGGTAAGGGCTACATATGAGAAATCTCAAAAGGATTATACTCAGATGATGCGCGAGTATAGTTTCAATCACGGCAAGCTTGGGAGTTATCATATCTAATGATTGCTAGTACGATTGGCGTTTCTTTTGATGAGACTTTGGTCGCTAGGTATTTTAATACGCTGGTTAATAAAATATTTAAAATACTTCCGATCATCGAAAATCGTGAAGATTCCATCTCAATTTATATGGAAAGTCTCGGCGTTGAACTTATTGGATTTCAAAGCCTACTTCCATCCGTCGGCGAAGATCCTTCATATCTGTCATTATTATCTATCTATAAATGGTTAGCAGAGAACATTGATGAGTCTGATGAAAAATACAAGGTGATTAGACGCGAAGTATTCCATGCAATTTCTCTTTGCAAAAAGATGCATAAACAACTTTTGCATTCAGAAGGCGAGGTGGTCTAATGGCAGGTATTTGGGACACATATAAAGCTCGAGTAACTGTTAGAGGCGCGTCCGTTAGAGAGGATACACTCGAAAGAGAAAAACTTCGGTTAACATATATGTTGGACGATAGTCTCTCTTATCATAATGTTTCTGTTTATGAAGACAGTATTATTACGCCGACAGTCGACGAATTTGGAAACGAAACAGACAATGCGGTAAAACAAAACATTGCTATTATTAATTCTGATAACTTAAATGAAAAGTACTTCTACTCTCTTCCAAATGAAGACATTGTATTAGGCTCACTTATATTTTGGGCAGACAATTACTGGCTCGTTGTTGAGCGAGATGCGAATGCTGAAGTATATACGAGAGCAAAAGCAATACAATGTAACTATCTGTTGAGGTGGGTACACCCGTCAGAAAATGGGCCGGAGATAAGAGAACAATGGTGCCAGATTGAAGACGGAACGAAGTACATGACTGGTGAGCTTGAGGATAGGCATTTTATTGTAACTCGAGGAGATGCGAGAATTGCTATGACGATTGCTCGTAATCAATATACAGTCAAGTTCAATCGTAAAAGTAGATTTCTGGTTGATGATGCAGATGCGGATTATTATCTGTCATTTGATTTATCTAAACCTCTTAAGGTAGGTCATACGTATAATGGAAAAGGCGTATTTAAGTATGTATTATCAGAATCCAATTCGTCCACATACGACAATATGGATCTAGGCATTGCTGATTACTACATGTATTTTCCAGATGAAGCTCAGGGCGACGACAATACCGATGAGCACAATGATGGAAAGAGGGTGTGGTTCTAAATGCATTTAGATGAAATGTTTCAATATAAAAATCAATTGCTTGAGGAATTATTAACAGACAAAGAGATTGTTCGTTTAATCAATGACAAAGTACAGTTTGAAGACGCACAATCAATGGTCTGGGATCAAGTAATGCCTGTTGAATTCTATCCAGACACGATGGAATTCGGCAGGGTGTATGTATGTTGCGATGTAGATATTAAAAAAGTTTACAACAAAACATTCTATGCACCAACATTATACGTTTGGGTCTTTGTACATAAAGACTTGCTTCGTCTTGAAGAAGGTGGTGTCAGGACGGACAAGCTATGTCACTTAATAGATAAGAAGTTAAACGGTAGTTTTCAATTTGGACTAGGCAAGTTAGAACTTCAATCTGTTAATAGATTCGGCGTTGTGTCTGACTACACGGGAAAAGTCTTAGCATACGAGGCAACTGATTTTAATAAAGTATTCGATCCTAAGAAGGAAATCCCGTCAAAAAGAAAGTAGTCTTTAAATGGAAAGTCTCTTATTTAAAGACTCCATTCATATCAATGATTTTATTGAAGTAAGAATCCCGACAGTAGAACAAATATTACAGAACGAAGACCAGTATTACGGTATTGTCTCTTCGTTAGTAGCGACGCCATTCGACATGATGGTTCAGCTAGATGATATAGGAATTGATTTTACAAAGATCGATGACTACGAATTGTTTTTGATTACATTTCAAACAATCAGAAGTCAGGACGTTAGTTTAATATTTGGAGATCTCGATCTGTCTGGTTTCGAGCTTGCGATTAATGAAGAAAATCAAACCGTCGTTTTATTAAATAAAAATACTGGCGTAATTATTGACAAATCAATTGCGTTTCAGATTGCGCAAGCGCTTCGTAAAATTCACCACCTGGAAAGGAATAGAAAGAAGGCCGCTAACGACGAGGCTAGGAAGTTCCTGATTGAACGAGCAAGAGCTAAACTTAAGCGACAACAGCGAAAAGGACATAGCTCACAACTCGAACCACTAATAATCGCTATGGTTAATACGGAGCAATATAAATATAACTACGAGGAAACCAAGGCGTTATCTATATTTCAGTTTAATGAAAGTGTCGTTCAAATCGTCAAGAAAATCGATTACATGAATAAGATGCACGGTGTCTACTCCGGCACCGTAAGTGTAAAAGATTTAAAACAAGAGGATTTGAATTGGTTAACACATAAATAAAAACAGGAGGAAAACAAACATGGTCAATTTAGCTGATCTTACAATCACGAGTTTAGAGACGATCACAGCTTTTGATATTACCACAGGCGCATTCAAATTCATCCTTGATGAATTACAGTCCGCTACAATTGCTCAGTCTCAGGACGAGACAGAGATCACTGGTAAACAGGGCCGTAGACTGGCAACGTTGAAGAGAAACAAATCCATCACCATCTCTGGTACTAACGGTCTTGTTTCCGCTGGTTTACTTGAGCTTCAGACCGGATCTGAATTCGAGAATAAAGCTACCAACGTTATGTGGAATGATTATCTTCCAGTAAACAGCAACGAGGCTACAACTTCTTGGAAGGCTGTAGGTACTGCTGGTTCTGAAATCGTAGAGCTGTTTGTAAAGAACACAGACGGAACTCTTGGAACAGAATTTAAGCAGGGTGCGACCGCTGGAGAAGGAACATTCGCATATGATCCGGCAACAAAGAAAATCACATTTGCTGCAGGAGCAGTTGCTGATGGTTCCGAAATCTATGTTGCTTACAAGAGAAAGATTACTGCTGAAGTTATGAACAACGTCAGCGATAAATACTCTTCCAAGTGCCAGCTGTACATTGACGCAATCGCAGAAGATAGATGCGCTAATGTATACAGAGTACAGATTTATGTACCGAAGGCTGACTTTAACGGAGAGTTCTCTCTTGAGATGGGTGACAACCAGACAGTTCATGAGTTCGAGGCTGTATCCCTGGCAGGCGCTTGCGGTGGAGCTGCAACTCTGTTTACGTATACAATCTTCGGTGCAAACGAAGAAGACGCTGCGTAATTATACTAAAACACATCGAGGTGTCCTCATTCTGGGGACACCTCAATTATATTAAAGGAGGCGAGCTTAATGGCAAAAGGAACTCGCATTTGTAAAATTTGCGGCAAGGAGTATCCGTACTGCACAACGATGACTGTGTTCGACGGAAACCGTTGGCAGGATGTTGCTTGCTGTATTGAGCACGCTACCGAGTATTTCAGACAGGTGGCTATTTCTAGAGGCGAACTTAAAGAAGAGCCAAAGAAAGAAGCTCCGAAAAACAAAGTGACTAAAAAAAATGTTGAGATTAAGGAATACAAGAAGTATTTAGAAGACTCGACAGATACAGAATAGTCATACACAAGATAGCTGTGCCAATGTAGGCACAGCTTTTTTTTAGGATGGGTTATGAAAGATTTATATTTAACATCTGTAATCCCTCCGTCTGTTAATCATTATCTATCATACAGAGCAATTATACGAGGCGGTAAACCTCTCGCTGTTTCTTACAAACCAAAAGAAGTTGTTGAGTATCGTAAAGCTTTTAGCAACTACGTCACAGAAGAAGTGTCAAAACAAGGGTTTGATTATGTGCATGATGGCTCACATCACTTTTATGTTGATGCCGTTTTTTATATGCCACGTGTCGATATGGATGCGAACAATTATTGGAAAGTTTTATTAGATGCAATAACTGATACTCAGCTCGTATGGAAAGATGACAACGTGGTGTGCGAAAGAGTTAATGCAATATATTATGACTCCGAGAACCCACGGGTAGAATTGCATATCTACCCCACCGATTATATTGGAATATTTGAATCAGAAGGTGCATATAAAGAGTTTACGAACAAATGCAAACAGTGCACGAGATATAAGCGGAATTGTAGTGTATTAAAAAAGGCGGAACTTGGGAAAATACAGAAAGATATACAAGATATGAAGTGTAATAAATTTAAAGAGAAAAAGGACAAGGAGGATTAGCATGGACGAAAACAAAATTTCTTTTGTCGATTTTATTGATGATGTAGAAGCGGGATACGAATTAACAGAGACTATTCATTGGCATGGCAAGGATGTGCAAATAAAGAAGGTATTAGATTTATCTGAGACTATTGCATTTGTGTCTGATGTTATAGACGCATGTTTTACATCGAATGCTAGCGAAGAAATACCTCTTGAAGAAACAAATATAGTATATACGCCTGAATTAAAAAAATTTGCAATTGATTATATGACTATTGCTCATTATACAAATATTGATTTAACAGCAGATGATGGCGAAGATGAAATGCATAGTGCTTATAATTTCATTGCCCATTCTGATATTGTAGATCAAGTATTGAAAGTTATTGATCTCGTATATTATGGAAAAATACTTGAGTCGATTGATGAAAAGATTAAATTTATTAATGATTCAAATATTTTAGAAATGACGAAAGAGTTTGCTGAGTTCAACGATGCTATTGCAGAATTCGGGCCGGCAATGAGTGGGGTCGCCCAAACATTTGGTTCTGAAGAGTTTCAGAATATGTTTGAAAAATTATCAAAAACTCAAGAAAATAATACGCTTATGGAATTAGCAAAACAAACTGCGAAGTCGAATAATGACTCAGTTATCCAGTTTGCTAAGTCTGTCACTGGAGACGATAATGGACGGGAAAGTTAATTGGGCAAGTATAACTTCGAAATTAAATCGTGCTGTCGCTGCAAAAATAGAAGAAAAGGTGACACAGGATTTAGAAACAATTGCCCACGAATTCGAAACAACTATGGACTTCGAAATCGCTGATAGTCCAGGGTTAACTCCTGCAGAATCTGAACGGGTATCAATGGTTCCGTTTCAGTATACCGGGAAAAGCGGAGGCGTTACGCAGAACTTCTCCGGCAGAGTTAAAGGAACATACAAATTGTATTTTGATTTTCTTGGAGATAAAACAATGGTTTCTTTATCTCCAAATAAATCGGTGCACGATTTAATCGCTCTATTCAATAATGGTTACGCATCAAACAATGTGCGTCCAGACGCTCCTATAAGGGGAATATGGCATGGAAGAGAAATTGTGATAAAACCAAGATCACGGCAGGGCGCTCATTTTATCGGACGAGCGATAGAACAATTTCAACAATGGTGCGCTGCATACTATCCGAAATACAATATACGATTCAAAGTAAATCCAAACTACAACTCCGGAGCGAGTTAAGATAAAGACGGGTCTCCGTCTTTCTTCATAAAAGGACGGTGATTTCTATATGGCTGATATAGAGCTTAGTGTTGGTCTACAAGCGAATTCGTTAACAGAACAAATTCAAAGAGAAGTCAACAAAGCATCTAATAAAAAAGTAAAAGTTCAGATTGACGTTGAGGCCAATAAGAATTCTTTTAAAGATAGTCTCGGCAAGATTAAGTCTGTAAAGATTGATGTAGGAGTAAATAAGACAACATTTAATCAGAGCATCCGTGAAGCCATCAATGGCGCAAGCGAACATGTCAAGACAAAACTCAAGATTGATGTTGATGAAGCATATCTTCGCAGACAATTAAACGCTGCATTAAAAGGCAAGGGCACGGCAAACTTAAATAAAGATGCTCTCGGAAAAACGTCAGAGTCATCAGACAATACAGACGCTCAACGGCTTAAGGAGATCGAACAGCAGGCGCGTTTAACAACAAGAGCATATAACGAGCTTAATAAGGCAAGAAACGCTGTTAGAAGTGCGCCAAGAGGATCTAATGAGGTAGCTGGATTAGAAAAGAATGCTGATACGTTATCGCGGTATTTAGAAGGTTTTAAAAACGGTACTGTTAGCGCAGAAAAATTTCGCGAAGAACTAGCTAAAATTGGAGGATCAAATGCGGAATACATCAATTCTCTAAAAGAGTCCGATCAATATGCGAATAGTTTCAGTGATAAGATGCAAAGATTCAAAATGCATCTTACCACGCTAACATCGATTGTCCGTGGTTTCCAGATGATACGGATGGTTGTTCAACCACTCGTTAATGCTGTTACAGAAGTTGATACAGCAATGACTCAGTTGCGTATTGTTACCAATGCAAGCAATGCAGATATGGAACAATATGCCAATAGCATAATGAATGTCGCCGACAAAACAGCGGGATCAGTAAAAGATTTAATAAACTCTACAACGACGTTTGCTAGACTGGGCTATACACTTGATCAGTCTGCAGATCTAGCTAAATACACACAGATGTTGGAAAACGTTGGAGATATCGATGAGTCTGCAGCTACATCTGCAATTACTGCAATTGTTAAGGCATATAACGTGAGCGCAGACGACCTAGAGTCTGTAATGGATAAACTGGTCGAAACTGGTAACCACTTCCCTATTAGTGTCGCCGAACTTGCAGAAGGTATGAACAACGCCGGCTCAATGTTGGCGATGGCTACAGGTGGAGACTTGGAAGAGTCATTGGCGTTATTAACAGCAGCAAATACAACAACTCAGAATATTTCAAAATCGTCTACTGGTTTAAGAACAATTGCAGCTCGTATTAGAAACGTCGGAACAGAACTCGACGATCTCGGCGAAACAATGACTGATGTCGAATACGACGCAGTTGTTAAAGCACTAACAGATAACAGCGTTGCTTTAACCGATGAGTATGGCCAGTTAAGAGATGTATATGATATTTTAAGCGACTTGTCCAAGGTCTGGGTTACGATGTCGGACAACGAACAAGCAGCTTTAGCTAAAACTTTATCAGGTACACGACAACAGAATGTTTTTGCTTCCCTTATGGAGAACTTCTCTGAAGCAGAGGGAGCAATGCAACGAATGGGAACGAGCGAGGGCGCTCTTTCACAAGCAAACGAAGTATATCTTAATAGTGTACAAGCACACGTGCAGCAGCTCAAAAATGCTTTTACAGAGTTTTCACAATCAACTATATCTGCTGAGTTCATAAGTCAATTTGTGAATTTCGTAAAAGTATTGTTGCAAGCAACTTCTGGTGTATTAAAATTTATAAATGCACTTGGCGGATTGCGAACAATTATTCCTTTAGCCGTTTCATTATTTGCAATTTTTAAAGGTGATACTATTATTTCTAGTGTCACCAAAATAGTAAACGGGTTTAAGAATTTTGGCAGGGTAGCAAAATCAAGTTTGTCGTCCTTAGTCGCTGGGCAAACAGCGGCGGCCGGTTCAACCAGTGCTTTAACCGCAGCAGAAGAAGGAAATGTTATTACAACCGGTACTATGGCTATTGCGGAAGAAGAGGCAGGAAACGCAGCCTTGTCAATGGGTTCCAAGATGCAGATGGCTCTTGGAATAATAGGACTTATTGCAATGGCAGTATCCGCTGCAATATCATTAATATCCAATGTTGTCAAACAGGCTCATGAATGGGCTGAGGCATCGGCCGAAATAGGCGTCAAGGCAGGAGAAAACGCTGCCGATCTCATTAGCAATTATCAAAGTTATGTTTCAATGGTTGACGCCGGAGAAACAAGCACGGAAGAATTTGCAAGCACACAAGATGCACTTAGACAATCACTTGGATTAACGGCATCAGAATTTAATCGATTAGCGGGTTCGACTGACGGCTATTCTGAGGCTCTTAGACAAGCAGCCGTACAACAATTAGAATTAGACATTTCTTCTCAAAGGTATGGATTAGAAGCGCAGAAATCATTAACACAAGAAGAAATCAATAAGTCTCTCGGAAGCTTGTTGACGAGTATGCCAAATATAAATGACACTCTCGGGCTGATAGTGGATGACCCCACAATGGCTCTCAATGTAGATTATTTTGTAGAACATATTGATTCAATTAAATCAAAACTTGCGGAATTAAAAAAAGAAACTAAAGACGGAGATCAGACATATGAGTCTTTATTAAGCTACTTTGATCGAATGTCCACAGCAACTGCTGAGTATTCCAAACAAGTCAATTCATTAAATCATAACATTGTTCAGAAATCAATATTAGAACTTGGAAAGGCTTCTGTCGAAACAGCTGATGATTTTGAGGAGTATAGAAATAAAGTTATTGAAGCTGTCGCAGCGAATAATGATTTTCACGGAAGTGAACAACAAGTAATCGATACAGTCGATGCGCTCTTATCGGCATCTGGAGAATTTGCTGAATTTTATACTGAAGCAGAAAAGGCCGCTCTAGGAACAACCGCTGTTGCAAGAGGATTACAAGGTATTCAGGATGTCGCAAATGGAACAGCCGCTTCCGTAGCCGCGCTCGATGAAGCTCTAAAAGGCGATGATTACGATACTGGAATGGAGAAGCGTGTCGGTTATTACCAGAAGCTTCTCGAAGAGGTTCAGGGAGAAAACTGGGGCGGTAAACACTATGCTGCTCTCGCAGACTATTTTGGCGTAGACATTAACCAGTCCGTTGATGCGCAGATCGCGGCAATTGAAACTTTAAGTAGATATTTTAGCGACGCGGATCAAGGAATGTATAATTTCTTGATGGACATCAATGAAAAGGTTCCGGCGGCTATCGCTAGCTTTAACTCCGAAACTGGTACATTAAAGTGGGACTCTGCCGAACTCGATCAGTTTGCAACATCAATGGGTCTTACACGCGATGCTTTAATAGATTTACTTGATGCATATATTCAGCACGTACCACCATCAGAATGGTTAAAGCTTCCTGCAGATGAAGCTGCTAGCTGGTTAGAGCAAGACAGAGTATTACAAGACCTTGGCGATACAATGATATTGAATCGTCAAAAATTTGATGAACTGGCAGCATCTGCCGGAGTTGATGCAGATGAATTGCTTGCGTCAATTAGAGAGCTATCTGATTATGCGGGCGATAATTTAATCGAAATAAATCTTGACCTTCAGGGAGCGGAGTCCGCAGAAGCAGCTGCAAATAATATCAAAGCATTTCTTGCAGATACAGCTTCTTATGGCTTGACAGCCGAACAGCAGATTCAGGCAATTGCTAGTTCCTTAAGCGTACTAGACGAGCAGTCAATTATAGATATTCTAGTAAATCTAGATCTTCCAACAAATACAATTGATCAAATTAAATCGACATTATCAGAGCAATATGGCATTAATGTTGACACTGCAGAGGCTGATCAAAATTTGGAAGATGTGGCTGCAGATATGACATCTATTAAAACAGAAGCAAGTATTATGGATGGCATGTCAATTTCAATGTCCCTCCAAATATCTGGATTGTCTACAGCCGAAGCGAGACTCGAGCATATTCAATCGTTGATGAACTCGATGGGTTCAGTATCTGGAGGCGGAGGCGGCGGAGGTAAATTCTCCGGACGTGGCGGAGGACATCAGACAAGAGCCTTAGGAACAAGACACGCTGGATCAGGACTTGCGTTACTTGGTGACGAATACTCAGCATCTGGAAGTCCGAAACCGGAGCTCGTTGTTTCTAAAGGAAATGCTTACCTCGCGGGTATTAACGGCCCTGTAATGAGAAAGCTGAACGCCGGAGATATTGTCTATACATACAAACAGACGAAACAGATATTAGGTAACAACCTAAGCAATATCAACTCGATCCCGGCGTTTGCGTCAGGTACCGCATCAAGATACTGGAATAAGATATCTGGAAGTGCAGGATCCTTCTCTAGCTCTACGGCGTATAGTAGCTATTACGGAACGCGAGCAGGAAGTGGCTCTTCAGGAAGTTCAGCATCATCATCTGGCTCTGGTGATAACTGGTTCGAACAACAGTACGAACTCCACAACCATTATCGCAAGCTGGATCAAGAAACAGACGCTGCTTACTTGACATGGCTTACAGGCGCATGGAAGCAGGCATATGCTCAAGGAGTTATCGAGCTCAAAGACGCTCATAAGTATGAAGAAGAAGCTTATGAGTTAATGAAGAAGATCGCGGCCGATCGCTTCAATGAGGAATACAAAACTCATCAGCACAATGTCGCGATGGGTAAAGAGACAGATCAGGAATACTACTCTTGGCTTGAGTGGAGACATCAAGTTGCGTATGCAAATAATGAGATAACTTTAGAGGAATACTGGAAGTATCAAGAAGAAGTTTATAAAAAGGCAAAAGAGTTAGTCAACGACTACTTCAACGATATCGACAAGAAGATCGATATGTTGGAGAATGCTGGCAAGTCGGATCAGGAGATCATCAAATGGGATGAGACCGGTATGGCTTTTGTCGAGGAGCAAATTGCTAAACTTAAAAAGGAAGGCAAAGATAATAACGACTCGACCGTACAAGACTTGCAGAAAACTTGGTGGGGTTATTACAACGACCGCAAAAAGCGCGAAGAAGATATAACCAAGAACGCTAAGTCTGCAGCAAAAGAACTTGTTGATTATCGCATGAAGATGCTTAAGAAGGATCTTGATACGGAAAAAGATAATCTCAATACGAGACTCAAAAATCTCCAAGACTTCTACTCCAAGCAGAAAGATATGCTTCAAGATTCTTATGATGAAGATAAGTATCTTGATGAGCAAGCTAAGAAGCGTAAAGCAGTTACTGATTTAGAGATTCAGTTGGCACAGATTGAATATGATAATTCTGCGTGGGCTCAAAAGAGACGACTTGAATTATCACAGCAATTGCTTGATGCTCAAAAAGAATTGGCCGATTTTGAAAAAGACCACGCTCTTGAAGTTGCAAAAGAAAAACTAGACGCAATTCAGCAACTTCAAGAAGACGAACTTCAGAATCAAATTGATGCTATTGAGAAGACTTCGCAGTCTGAAGCTGAAATTTATCAGCGAGCGTTAAAGGACGTACAGCATGGAGGCCAGGATCTCTATGAGGCAATGGTCGAATACAACAACTGGGAAGGTACAGGCAATCCAGAGGATATCTCGGAGATGTGGGATGAGGCGTACACATCTCTGAAGAAGTATCGTGAACAGTTTGGCGAGTATTATAAAGATATTCAGCTAACCTACGGAACCGATACTACCCCGGCCGTTGTCGACACATCAAAAATTGATGCTGGATTAAACCCTGTTAAACCAGTATTGGAGACAAAACAGCCAGCACCGGCACCGGCACCTAAACCGGCACCTAAACCGGCACCTAAACCGGCAGCAAAGGCAGACCCGGTACAAGGTTCTGCGGTACAGTTGAAGTCTGGCGCAAAGTTGGCAACAAACTCTTATGCTACTCCTAGCTTAAACGCGGCGTCATGGACTATAGGCAGAACTCTGTACGTACAGGCATACTATCCGGGACGAGCAGCACCATACCATATTGGTACCACTAAAAATATCAATGATGGCGCATCAACATGGGTAGGCTGGGTTAACAAGTCGCAGCTTGTTGGTTATGCATCTGGTACTCGCAATGCTCTTGCGGGTATTCACGAAATTAATGAGCGCGGAGATGAAGCTCTGTTTAAAACTTCAGACGGAAGTAGTTACAGGCTCTTCTCTGGAGGAGAAAAAGTATTTAATAGCAAGGCAACAGACTTCTTGTATGACTTCGCAAATAATCCGGAAGCAGTTCTTGCTAGCGTTCTTGGGGCTGTTGGTAGTGGAATCGGTTCTGAGATCAAAAATAATACGGTATCTCAAAATATTTCTCTGGGAGACATTATCATTCAAGGTAATGCAACTGAGAAAACTATTAGCGAGATTCGTAGAGAAAAACGTTCAGAGATGGATTATATGCTCAGAGAACTTAATCGTCTCAATAAATAAAATACTGATTTCATAAAAGGAGATCTCCTGCCTAAGTGGAGGGTTTAACAATTTAAGGGGAGGGCTCTGCTCTCCCCTATTATAATAATTGACTATTCGAAAGGAGGTCGTTCTATGATTGATTTATATGGATGTTATTTTAAATACGGAGATTTTGATTCTATTGTTTACAATATTGGAATTACGAACGTCGAGACAGATCGAATGAAAGTATTGCAGTCTGTGCAAAATGTGAACGTCGTTCGAAACAAACGTAATCATAGATTTTTAACCACAAAGGTCGCATATGATGAAGCTCCTATTTCGTTCGAGATGGAGATCACAACATTAGATGGCTCCGTTATCAATCCTATAGACATGCCAATGATTGAACGATCGCTGTTTAATAAAAGAACTTTTTTACCACTCTACCCATATTTAGGAACTATCAGTAATGAGTCACTTCTTCACATTAATTGTATTTTCACAGAAGGAGAACGCATTGATACCGATGGAGGCGTTGTTGGATATAAGATGACTGTCACGGCTGATAGTGTTATGGCATGGAGTGAAGAGATTAAAAAAGATATCACAATCGACAGTCAAAGCGGAAGCTTTATAATTAATGTTGATTCTGATTTAAATGATTATATATATCCAGAAGTTACATTCATGACAGGAAGTACTGGAGGGAACGTAACGATATATAACAATACAGATAGCGCGGAGAGATTTACCAGTTTTGCAAGTCTTCCCGCAGATACAACATTTGTAATGAGGGGAGATATAAATCACATTTCTAATAATATGTATCAGTTCTTTTCAGACAGAAATTTTATACGATTATTAGATGGGGAAAACAACTTCTTTTTTACTGGTGATTTGCAATCTATCTCGTTTAAATTTATTAATCGTAAATTCTTATAGATGGGGGTGTACTCATGCTAGTAAAATATGACGCATTTAATCGCTTCGAACACCCGAAGCTTACTTTATGTACGCCTGCGTCTAGATATATCGACGGAAGAATAACAGATGTCATTGGCGGAATCCCTATGACATCTGACGAAGAAATAGTTGCAAACTTCAATGAAGTTTCAAGTCTTAACTTTGCATGTTATAAAGTGGATGAAAGCGAAGACCCAGATAACATATATGAGATTATTTCTGAAAAACAAAATGTATTTGTAGACGACGTTGGCTTCTTTACTATTACTGATGTCACGGAGCATATAACAGATGAGTTAACATATAAGGATATTAGCGCCGAGTCGTGTGAGACGGAATTGAAAAATAAAACAATGCCGGCGGCGTTTTATAGCCAGGAATCTAATCTAGATTATGCATATAATACAACGTATAGATTCGATACATTAATAGAGATGCTCGTGAGGTCTATTCCTAGGTGGAGTCTGTCTTATGTAGATGAATCATTATCAAATAAGTACAGAACATTTGAGGACATCTCAGAAGATACAAACATCTTATCCTTTATGTTAACGGAAATGCAGGACGCATATGAGTGCATTTTCGTATTTGATATCTTAAACAGATATATTTATATCTACTCACAGGACAATTATGTTCGAATGACAGATATTCATATTTCTAACGAAGATATTGTTAATTCAATTACAGTATCGAGAACAAGCGATGATATATATACGGCAATTAGTGTGTTGGGAGATAGCGATATCAATATAGCTGGAGTCAACCCGATAGGAACTAACGTCTTATATAGATATGACAATTATTTTAATTCAATGGCAAAAGAACTTGCCGACAAAATAAAGGCTTGGCAAGATTTAGTAGAGTCGTATGAAGATGATTATTATTCATACAATTCAATTTATTATGAAAAGCTTGGCGAGAGATCGAATGTTCAATTAGAGTTAGGAAGAATATCTACTCAGATGAACATGTATCAAAAATGTAAAGATAACGTCGTAGCGACATCTGGACTTACGGACTCGAACGCTCTTTGTTTTACTGTTAGCGGAGATAAAGCTGTACAAGTAGCAAATATTGTATCTGAGTATAACGACAGCGGTACGAACATTCCTTTGAGCCAAACTTTTTCTGAAGAATTAACAATTAATGGGAATAAAGCAACAACGTCAAATGTTGCTGTGGGCGCTGTGGGAAGCGAAATATCTTCGCTATATATTAAAAATAATGAAGGTGTATATACGAAGCAATTAACGCAATCTTCTACAGTATCGCCTGATCATTTTACTTATGATTCTGCAACGAAAGTACTAACCTTTTATACTGGCCAGTTCCCTGACGGTACAAAGATTGGAGTATTTTATCACACAAACAACTCTAGTGCAGAAGATACAATTATTGTAACAAATCTTATCAAAGAACTTAATGATGAGATCGCCTCTTTGGTATTTCAGCAAGAGACGCAGCTAAGTGCATTAGATACAATTAATGAAGAATTATCTGCAGCAAGAGAAAACATAGAGGCAATACATTCTGCTGTAGATATGAATACGTATTTCTCGAACGAAGAATTAGAGGCAATTTCGTTATATACATTTGAGGGCGAATATAAGGACGAGTTCATTACAATTACTGAATCAATGACTTATCCACAGCAGCTTGATCAAATGAAAATATTATATGATCGTGCAAAGATTCAACTTCAAAAGATTTCAACTCCGACAGAACAATTTAGCGTAGATGTTGAGAATTTTATTTTTCAACAAATGTTTCAAGATTGGACTGAGCAACTTGAAACCGGTTGTTTAATTAATGTTGAACTAAAACCAGGAGATATCGCATCTCTGTTTTTATCTAACTTTACTGTAAATTATGAAGACGAGTCATTATCGATGACGTTCGGAAATAGATACAACAAATTTGATCCAAAAACGCTATTCGACAATGTGCTTGGTAATATTAGCAGAACATCTAATAGTATTAACTTTATTAAGGATACAATATACCCTATTACATCTGGAGAGTTTAATGAGATTAAAAATGCTCTATCTCAAATGAGATTACTCTCCGCAGGTCAGGCAATTACATCACAATATCAGGATTTTATTATTGATAGTACCGGAATTACCGGAAAGCAAAGATCTGGAGAGTCCGAGTTCTATCCAGAGCAAATTAAGATTGTGAATAATATGATTGCTTTGACGGACGACGGATGGGAAACGTGTAAGCTCGCAATCGGAAAGATATTAATGGCCGATGGCACTTATAAATATGGCGTTAATGCAGAAGTATTGATGGGTGACATTATCCTTGGTAACGAGCTTCATATCTTAGGACAAAATGATAACGGAGATTATGTTGATATATTCTCTGTAATGCAAGAACGTATTGAGGCGCACGTTCCAGAGATACATGCTATTACGACAAATACTGGATATACATTTAACGATAACGGGTTGATGATTGAAAGATTTGATTCTGAAATCGTTAACGTCCTCAACAACGAGGGTATGGAAGTATCGCTTGTAAACAACTCTGCTCCGGAAGAATATACGGAGAGAATACAGGTGCTAGATAACAAACTCACGCTTACATATCCAGCTATTGATTTGTCCGATGAAACATTTGATATTAATGTTGTAATTAATGACACGCCTGTTACCAATTTGGAATATGACGAGAATCTTCATACCGTAACAATACTTTCTCCGAAATTTGCGGACGGTGCATGGGCAACAGTTACTTACAACAAAGGAGAACGGACATCAATTTTGACGGCTAAGAATGATGGCGTTCAAACAAAAAACCTTGTTGCGCATGAGTATCTTCAGGCTGGTCTACATTCAAGATTTGAGAACTATTCAAATGATACAGATTCAAATAGAACAGCATGTTTCTATATTTAAATACAATAACATAAATTACTTTTTAGACGGTTGTGGCCGTCTTTTGTTTAAGGACGGTGAAATAAAATGGCAAGTGGAACAATCACAGGATCAACCGCGAGTTCGGAATGGACATATAAAATAGTATGGTCTGAAAGCGGAGGCAGTGACACAAATAATACGTCAACTGTCACAGCTAAAGCATACATTGGAAGATCAAGGTCGAAGTCGTATCTTGGCGGAAACTGGTCTATGACTATTACGATCAATGGATCAAAAGGCTCATATTCGGGAAATATTTCATACCCAACGTATATCGACGCCGGTGGATGGTTATACTTAACTGAAAGATCCGTTTCTGTAGCACATAACGCGGATGGTTCTAAGACGATTGGCATCTCTGGAAGCATGTCTTCTTCAGACTTTACTCCAAGTTGGTGCTCGGCTAACTCGAGCAACGTCGTGTTGTCAAAATTAGATAGATCTGCGCCTTCAGTTAAATTAAACAGCGCTGTTGCTAGTTCAACCACATCGTTGACGCTAACTGGCTCTTCCGGAAGTGTTACGTGTGATAGATGGGACTACTCTATTGATGGCGGCGCATGGACTAATTACTCAACGGCAGCGACAACAAGTACTTCAAAAACAATTACTGGATTATCAAGTAGTACACATACTGTAAAAATTGAGGCAAGAAAGAAATCAAATCAGGTCTACGGAGCTTCTTCAGTGGTGACTGTCGACCTTATTGCCCCAGTTGTTTCTTTCGATATATCAAATATCGCCGTTGATGGAGCAAAAATAACAGCTTCGTCAGACGTCCCGTGTAATATATGGGAGTATTCTCTTGACGGCGGTGCAAACTGGATATCATTTTCTACAACACAAGGAACAACTGCAGACGTTACATTGACTGGATTAACAGTTAATACAATGTATACTGTAAGTTTGCGTGCAAGAAAAGCATCCAATAATTTGTATGGGGCTGCTAACAATGTTTCGTTTACAACTCTTGGAAACACAAAGATAAAC
>OCTX014576232.1_pt1 | contig 22890 bp, 27 predicted proteins | sample 1539691 | NCBI WGS metagenome assembly OCTX01 (sample SAMN02144231, study PRJEB22623) | gut metagenome | biome: sheep rumen | host: Ovis aries | place: New Zealand
CTTTTAGCATTGCAACATACTGGTATTATTTTTGTGAATTTTAAATTTTCAACATCTCCAGCAGCAGTTATTGTTGAAGCGACTGTACTACCTGGAACTAAGATTCCATCTTGATAAAGTCCAAGTGCCACAACTCCGTGGAGTAGCTGAGCTAACATTTACATTAAAATCTACTTCATAATATCCGCCTTTTAATAATTGATATAATGGAGAGCCTTGTTGATGGCATAACCAACCATTGCAACAATTACAATTTCTTGTTCTTATATTATCAACTGTAAATGTAATTGCAGCTGAATTGTTAGTTAAAGTAATAGGTGTCTCCTGTATGCTTTGAATCATAATAATCATTCCTTTCTATAAAAAATAAGAGATAGACTACTCGCCTACCTCTCTTATATATTTTTGCAACTTCTCGTAGTCGAGCTTCCTGTAATCAGGCATTTGCTTTTAAATTAAAAGTTTCCATTGCAACCGCAACCGCAACCTTGGTTTTGATTGCATGTAAATATTGGTGTTCTACCATAAACTGGTGTACTTGGTACAGGGCAGTTAGCTAATCTGTTATATAAAGCATCTACTTCGTTTGCAAAACCTTGTGAAATAAACGCATTCTGAGCTGTTTGACTAGCTCTTAAATCAGCCATTTGTAATTGGTTTTGAAGTTCTGTAATTCTGTCGTTTTTAGCTTCGACTTGTGCTTTAACTCCGTCTAGTTCTAATTGACAAAGTTTGTCTAATATAGCTTGTGTATTTGCTGTTGCATTTGTTATAATATCTCTTGTATTATTAGCATCTGCAAATCTTGTAGCATTTCCTTCATTTTGAATTATGTTTTGTGTTTGGCAATTAGCTAAACGGTTTTCGCAGCAGCAGTCAGCAAATTGAGAACTTAAATTGTTGAATCCTTGTAATGTGCTTAATTGGTTGCTAAATGCTTGTTGCATATTTGCCATTTGTCTTGCATTAGCTGATTGTTCAGCTCCAGCAAATCCAGCGTTTACTGTTGCATTTACTCCAGAAAATCCATTACATAAGTTTGAATTTACATCTGCGCAACAGTTACATAATTGTGTACTTAGATTTTGTACTCCACTATTAATGCCATTTAAAGAATTTGCTAATTGTAATGTATCAAATCCATTTGTTGTATTTTGCATTATTTCTTTTTGCCCGTTTGAAAGCCAAGCGTATTCGTTGTTGAAACCGCCTCCACCGAAACCACCGTTTCCGTTTCCCCAACCGTTGTTTCCAAATAAAACAAGTATTAAAATAAGCCAAATCCATGAACCGTCTCCGTTACCAAAACCGTTTCCACCGAAACCATTATTAGCGTAAACAGGATATGGGTAGCCAAAACCATTTGAACCATTACTTGCGTCCATAACAGCTCTAATATCACTTACACTAGGTGTATTTTCTCCCATGTTATTTTCCTCCTTATAAAGTAATTTTAAATTCCTTCTTTACTTTATATCTTGCACGTGCTACAATTAAGATATACAATTTACACAAAGGAATTTACCTAAACAACTTTTTTATTGCGTTCAAAAGTTGCTTAACGTAAGTTTCTTTTTTATTTCATATTTTGTATTTTGCTTAATATTTCATTAGGGCAGTTATATGACTTCGCTTGATTTAAAATATTTTGCTTTTGCTCTGGTGTCATTTTACTTAACATTTGCTTTAATGCTCCCTCTGGATTTCCATTGTTTTGCATAAGTTGATTAGCAAACTGATAGCCTTGTGGATTTACAGTTTGCAATCTTTGCATTAATACTGACATTATTGGATTCATTTATAATCACTCCTATTTTGATTTTGTAGTTTTTTGTTTCCCAACTTCTTTTATTTCTTCATTTTGGGAAATAGATTGAGCCATAAGAGATTTCATTTCTTGCAATTCTCTTTGTAGATTTTGTATTTGTATGTCTTTTTCATCTATCTCAAAAATTTCCTCTGTTTTAAATGTTCTGATATTACCTGACACATCTTTTAACCAGATTGTTCCAAAATCTTTTGTAGCAAAAATAGCTGTCTTCATAACAAAAGTATTTTTTACTTCATCAATGTTTTCTGCATATCTGCTTTCAAGTTCTGAATTATTATTTTGTTGTGGTGCTAGTTGAAAGTTTTGGGTAATAGGCTGACTTGCAGGAATAACTGATTGAGGCTGCTGTTGAGGTTGTTGTGCTTGTTGTATTTGTTTATCAAGTCTTTCTCTCATTTGTTGCAACTCGTTTAAATAATTGTTTTGAGCATAAGAATTATACTGCTGATTAAATTGACTATTATATGGATTATAATTATACACTTATAATACCTCCTAATTCTCTTCAAAATAAAAAATAAGACACTTTTATATTAAACTAATATAACTTGTCTTGGAATGTTGTAAAAGGAGATAAACAATCAAATTTACTCTCTAACATTTCAATTATATTTTGTCTATCTCCTTTCGATATAAATATAATAAAAAATAGCCGTACTTTTCTAGTACGACTATAATAATTTTATATTCCACAATTTATCCTGATCGCTAACGCAATCTGATTTAACTTTTCTACAATTCGTGGATTTTCCATATCTAATTTCTCAGACATTTCTGTAAATGTCATTTTGTCTTTAAATCTGTATTTATAAATTAAATATAAAAGATTATCTCTTCTTTTTAACGCTTCTTCAAAATCTAGCAAATTATTGTTAAATTCATTGTACTTTATATATTCTTCAATATCTTTATATTTACTTTCGTTTGCAGGTTTCCACAAATACATATCCTGTATGTTGCTTTTGCCTGTCATTATAAAGGCACTAAATATTGTAAATAATATAGATATTTTTAAATCTACTTTAACAATTAAGAACAAACTTAAAAGTATTAATGCGCTCCAAACGAGGCATCGGTAAGCAGACTTAAAATGCAATGCCTTACCTAAGAATCCTCTACTTATACAAAACGTTAAAATAACAATTATAATAAAATTAATAGGCAAATTTAGTAACTTGCCTATTAATATGATGAGTAGAGTTTCTGCAATATTAAATATTAATGTTTTTATTAAACTCTTATTCATATACATTACTCTCCGTCTTTTTCATCATATAAGAAAAACCATGATGGTATTGGATCTCCTCCCATATTATACACCTCCATTTTTAATGAAAATACATAACAACATTCCAAAATTTATTACAAAGAACATAATATTAAATACAACGACATTGATTGCTCTAAATGTTGTTGTTTTTATTTTATATGTCTTGTTAAATTTTCTATTCCAAATTTTCTTATATAATACCTGTGTATTACATAATTTGTTTTTTAATAAAAATATTAATACAAATAATAATGTCTTGTGCAATATCGTGCATAAGCACGTATCATAATATGTAAAATATGAGACAAAATACATAATTGCAGATGTTATCATCAATATTAAACTAGCAATACTAAATGTAAAAATATCTGTAATTTGTGCTTTTTCTTTATATAATAATTTTAATATCAAAAACGATATAAATGTATATAAAATTTGAAACCATACATTAAAAGGAAATATTTGTATTAATAAAACGTATTCTATAACCATTAATGTAATATATAATAAACGTTTTTCTTTTAATCTTTTTGTATAAATCATAAACAACGAAAAATAAATAGCTTCAGGAATTTGCGCCAATAAGAGTGTTAATAGCTTTACTTCCATATGATACCTAGCTTTCTCCTAGCATAAAAAAATTACAGGCAGGTCTGCTAGGCGACCTTTCGATAAAGTAGCAACTCTTTATCTAGCCTGTAATCATTATATATAATTTTATTTAATTTTGCAATACATTATTTAAAAGTAATAACAGCTCCTAATATTCCTGTTATTATTATTGTAGCACAAAGTTTCCATAGCCAACTTATTCCGTTTTCTAACTTCGTGATTCTACTTTCTAATGGAGATATTTTTAATTCGTCAATTTTGTCAGAGTTTACAAGTCTTTCAGTAATAACATCTAGCTTTTTATCTATTGCTGCTAATGTTTTTGAATTTTCTGACATTTCTTGTCTTATTTTTTCAACATCTCTTTTTAAAACATCAAATTCTTCTCTTCTTACAAACTCCTCTGCCATACTAACATTCCCCTTTTTTATATTTTTATCTTAACATATTTGTTAAACTTTGTAAACATTAGGTTTAGTATCCGCGAAGTCCAGCCAGCTGCAACAAATGCGTCCCAGTTAGATAATGTTTGACAAGTTGTTGCTTGGGTTGAGGTTAAGCCTATATATTTTAATGTTTTGTTTGATGTAACTGCTGAATTAGTACACATTGCTAATATATTATTCAAGCTTTCATTAGATAATGCAGGGCAATATTGAAACATATTTTGCATATTCCAAAGGGCTGTTGTGTCTAACTGAGGTACTGTTTCTAAAACTGTGCAATTTTGAAACATAGCATTAGCACGTTGCACTTTTTTTGTATCTATTAATGGTATTGAAATTAATTTCGTACAATATGCAAACATATACGACATAATTTCTGCTGCTCCTGTATTTATTAAAGGTATTGTTGTTAGATTTGAGCAATTTCTGAAAAATTGATCGAAATTGTTAATTTTTTGTGTATCAAGTAACGGAATTTGATTTAATAATGTGCAGCCACTAAACATTTCACTTGCACTAATAACATTGCTTGTATCTATCAATGGTATTGTTGTTAATTTTGAACAACCATTAAACATACTACCCATGTAAACAACATTGCTTGTATTTAATAACGGTATATTTAATAAGTTGCTACAATTTTGAAACATAGAACTCATAGTAGTAACATTACTTGTATCTAGTTGTGGTATAGTCTGAAAAATACAAGAATTAAACATCATAGTCATATCTGTTATTAAACTTATATCTGCATTCTCTAGCCAACTGAAATCTGTTGCTGTGCTTCCCCTAAATCTAATTCCATTAGGCAATTCCACCTTTCCTCCGCCTTCTCCTTCATAAGTACCAGTAACACCTAAAACTACTTCATCTTTTTTTAGTTTGTCAGCTGTTAGACCTATTGTATTATTTATTTGATTAAATGTAGGCATAACACTAAATTTATTTCCACTTCTATATAATTTATCACCAAATAATTGTGTTGCGTTACATTTTAATCTATCGCCATAAATTGTTACTGTATCTGCATTATACCCTGAAACCGTAGTAGAAGAACCCACAGAAATATTTCCAGTAATCTTCTGTCCATTAACATAAGCAGTAACTCCACTCGCCATATCACTAGCCGTAGCAGTTGCGTCGCTTGTATCTAATATTCCCTCAACTGTAACATCAACATCACTTAATCCATCATAACCTTGGTCAGCTATTACTGTTGTTGTTCCATTTTCTGTTATTGTTATATCTTTGCTTTGAAGGTTTACTTCTCCTCCGCCACCACTAGCTTTCATACTTTGTAAACCATAATCGTTTACATCTAATACATTTAAAATCTCAGACATTGAACCTCAACCTCCCCTGCTGATGTACCATATACATATACATCTTTGCTAGAATTTCCTGTTCCTGTTGAACCTGTACTTTTATTTCTTATGCAAACTTGACCACTCATTGCAGGTATTTTTATCATGTCATCTGTTTCTGTTGTGTTTTTAAATCCAACAAAAATGTCTGCGTCTCCAAAATTCTTTACAACAAATTCAAATCCTTCTACGCCAAACTCAAATTTGTTAGCCTCATTTGCTACAATATTCTTTCTTATTATTTTTAAATCTTTCATTTTTGTTCCCTCCTTTTTTCTTTAATATATCATATAAGTTTATTTTGTAAAATACTAATCGTTTGTTTTTGTGTATTCAATCGCTAAAATTACATCACTATTAGTATAACCATTTGTTCTTACTTGAATTTCATTATTGTATTTTTGAACAGCAACATTATATGATGAACTAATATATACTGGTACTGGAAGATAACCGCCGACAGTTCCTTTTACATCTATTAAAGTATTTATATCTGAAATTGTTGCTATTGTTGTCCACGTATTAGCTGTACTTACTTGTCCACTAACTACTTTTCTATATATTGGTTTATTGTCAGTCCAATGTCCAACAACAATTTCATTATTTATTGAATATTCGCCTAATAATCTTCCTTGGTTTGCAGATAAAGCGTCTGTTGTACTTGTGCTATTCAATCCATCTACTACTGTTGCTACTAAACCTGAACTTTGTCTTGCTTTAATAATAAAGTTTGTTACTGTAAAAGGTTGTAGAATATTATGTGCTTGTCCTCCACCTGCATTTTCTGTTGTTGCACTTTGGCTTGATAAAGTATATGAACCATTATGAATATACCCGTTATCGTGTGTTCCTGTTTCAGCAGATGTATTTAAAGTATGATTATGGCTTGGCATTTCGTTAATAGTCAAAATATGTGAATATTCTCCACCTTTATCTCCAAGCTGAAAATTATAACTTTCTCCACCTTCTCCAGTTGCTGTTCCTTTTCCTAATGGCACTCTTGTTCTTAAATCTGGCAAATTAAATGTTGTACTTCCATCACCAACTCCATAAGTTATTCCTATTATACTAAACAAAAGTGCATAATCTGTTCTGCTTACTGCACTTCCATCACAAAGCAACCAATTCTCCGGTACTGTATCACTTGTAAATGGTACTATACAACCGACTGGCAATGTATCTCCACTTACTTGTGCGTTTATTGCATTTTCAATGTTAAGTTGCATTTGATTTAAGTTTGTATCGTTTATTGCAGGTTCTTGTGCATTAACAAAATCTATTTTAACCATTTATTTTCCCTCCTTTATATTCTTCTAACCTTGTATTTAAGAATCCTTTTTGAACTGCTTTTAATTCCCAATCAAAATCTAAATTAGGTGTTCCTATAACTTCAAAATATTTGTCATATTTTTTTACATATAAATCACCTTCACCGCATTTTTGTATAAATACTTTGTAATCTTTAAATTCGATTGTTTGACTGAATATTTCTTCTATATTTATTTTGCAAATTCCATTTTCATTTGTCTTGTCACTTCCTATGTCTCCAAAATATGGTGTCGCTGTTTCATATGCGTTTAAAAGGACTCTTTTACCATCGTCAATATCTACCACTCTGTTTTTTGAACCAGAGACATATAAATCGCCACAATTTACTTGTGGTGTAGATATTCCCCAATAATTGATAACTGAGTTTGTTCCGCCACGAGATACAGACACGCCTGGATCAGTAACAATATCGTCAACAACTCCACCAGTAAAATCAACATAGCTGGTACTATTGCCCATATGAAATTGTCCATCTCTCAACCACGTATAACTGCCAACCTTGAAATTTGGGTGTGATACAGTTCCTGGGTCAAGGTATATTTCTCCAGTAATTTTAGCATTTGTTGCTGACAGGTAACCATCAGATGTAACATAAAAAGGCGTAGTCCAATTTCCGTTAACTTTTTTCATTACAATTAGAAAAAGTCCATTTGCTTCATTTGTTCCGTCTAATAATTCTACTGTGTAATCTTCTGTTGCTTTACTAAAACGGTGATTTCCTAATTCAAAACCTGCAATTAAGCCTTCATCAGCTGTTATTTTACCTTGAACATCTGCATTAGTACACTCCATTGTTCCATCAAGATTAATTTTAAAATTTCCATTTGCAGTAATAGCGCCGTTTAAATTTATTTTATTTGCGTCTATTGATACTGCTTCAGCAGTTTGGTTAATTCTTGAAACAATTTTATCTCCTGCCATTTCTCGAGATACCTGCGAAGTAATTTCTTCGGCTGTTTGTGTTATGCTACTTTCCATTTCTATTTCTGTTACAAATTGGTCAGTATAGGCATTTTGCTCCACATATACAGCTTCCATATTAGCACTATAGTTTTGGATTCTAATGGTGTTTGTTCCATCTTCTAAGTAGATTGTGTATGTTCCAATAATTTCTTCAACTTCTTGTTCTTTTGTCGTTCCGTCAGCATTTACACGTCTTATGACTTTAGCATAATTATCTTCCAAAATATATTCATCATAGACTTCTTCGTTAGCTCTCAAAACTTCATTTACTCTTAATTCATACATCATAGAATTTCCGTTTTCGTCTGTAACGATTATTCTACTGTCTCCACGTGGATATAATGTATCACTAGGGTATAAATCGTCCGCAGGATATAATCTGCTAAATACGTTGTTGTTACCGATTATTCTTAGCTTAACTAAATAACCTTTTATACATTTCTCTAATACAATTTGTTTAGTTCCAGTTAAAGTTCTTGTTGGACTATACATATTAGAAACTTGTGTTTCAATTTGGTCAGTAGTTATTTCAAGCTGTGCTATTTTGTTGTTTTGCTCTGTTACTTCACCTGCAAGTAATTGTATAGTTTTGTTTGCTTTGTCAACTTTAATTTGTGTTTGTTGATTTTGGAATACAGTAGTCGCAGTATTTTTGTATGTTTCTTCATTATCAGAACTTCCTTCTGTAACAATGCTGTCATGTAAAGTTCCATTGTATCGGATTTGATGGCTGAATACTCTTGAAGTAAAAGTTTCTTCAGCTAACGTTTCGACTGCTATTGCATCTCTACAATCCAAGTAAGCTAAGCCAATTAGTTCAAGTTCAGATATTGGCATATACGTTAAACCAAAAAGTTTTGTACCTGCCTGTATTAATGTGCTTCTTTTCTCAGCAGTATATGCAAATAAGTTGTCATATATTACTAATTCTTTTAATCCGTATTCGTCAATACTTTTTTGGTCTTTTACTCTTTCTTCTTGCCCTTCAATATAACTGTCAGCGTAAGTTACTTGATTTACTGGTCCATAATATTCATTTGCCTTTTTAAAAGCATTTACTTTATAATCATTTATAGTTATTGTCTCTGTTGTTTCTGGCACTACATTAAAATCTAAATACAATTTATTGTCTTGACCTATTCTAGCCCAGCTAAAAGCACATTTTGCTATTTGCTGTAAAACTTCTCTTAAAGTGTTCCCTTCAAATTGATTATTTTCTACTATAAAGTCTTTATTTGCAAAATTTGTATTTCCTAATATTACTCCAGCTTGATTACATATGTCTTGCAATAACGTCAATAAACTACAAGGATAAATCACTCTGTCTATATAAGGCTTATTGAACTTTATCATATAGTCATATGCTACCACTCTTATTGTTCCTGATGTTTCATCATTTTCAGGTGGTTTATTAACTATAAATTTTCCATAATTAATATAATAAGTATTGCCATTATAATCAGCACCAATTTTAACTTCTATTTCTTGATTTTCTAAATTCAAGTCTTCATCTGTTTCAAGTAGATTTATTTCTACTTTTTTCGCTGTTGCAGCACCTACAAAGCCTAAATTTGATATGTAATATTGCTCGTCAAGCGTTAAATCTTTTAAATGATTATTTTCATTTATTTCAACATTGTTGTATAATATTTTTGCTCTTGTTACATTGTGCTTAAATGCACTCTTTAACTCGTCGGTCCATTGAACATCGTTTTCTAATTTATACATTATTTCACCTCCTAATGTTCAATTAAATGTATTTCCTGCATTTCAACTAAGTCTGTATCGCCTACTGGCATTGGTTTGTATTGCATATCGTTATGATAAAACGTTCCAGTTTCGTAAGCGTCTATTCCTTGGTTGTAATACTCTACTGGCAAATACATTCCTTGCATTATTACTGCATAATACCTTCTATATTGAGCAGATGTCATTGGAGGAAAAGACATCTGTATTTTAGTTCTTTTATGCGGTAATACTTTCATTTCTAACATTCCACTTGCAAGTACCCCAGCGTCCATTGTTTGCTCTAAGTGTGGCATTATTAATAGTCCATCTCTTTTTATTCCTGGATCTGTAAAGGTACAATCGCCTATTTTTACATAATATCCTCTAAAATTACTCATATTTTTCCTCCTTTTTATGACACGCTAACACCTAGCATATTACTTTCTTCATCTTGGTATTGACCATAGCCTTTATAAACTTGTCTATTGCCAATATTAACCTGAATAACTTGTGAGTTATCGCTAGAAGTATTATCTGACAACGCTCTACTTACTGCTTCATATGTTGCTCTTATCATATTTGTTGTTGTTTCATCTTTGCTTGTGTTTGGCATTTTATTTCCAATGTTTTTAATAATTTCTGTATTATAGCCTGTAGAATAAACAGATTGCTCTACGTTTGGTACAGTAACACTTCCTAACGTATTTGCTATCTTATCGGCAACTATATTTACTGCATTGTCTAATACTGGCTGAGCTTTTAACAAGCTATCGCTCAATCCTTTAATCATATCAGGCATCCATGTTTCATAATCACGTAAAGGTCCTTCATCTGGTCGTGAAAAGTGTAGTAAGCTTCTGATAGAGTTTGCCATTCCTCTTACTTTGTCTATAATTTCTTGTTGTTTTGCATTAAGACCATCTTTAAATCCTGTTGCCATATCAGAACCCCATTGACGTGCTTCGTTATATGAACCAAGTGCTTGTCTAAATCTATCTTTTACAGTACTCATAATTGAGAAATGACTTGCTGTTCCTTCAAAACCTTCTTTATAACCTGTAGCAGTTGAACCTCCTAATTCTCTTGCCTTTTGAGCATTATCAAAAGCACTTACAATAGAACTTTTAATTTTTGAATAAACAGAACTATTTGCAACTTCATTTAACTTAGTTGTTGTTTGATTTTTAAGCGTATCCATATCAGTATTCGCTGCATCTTTAGCTCTGCCAAATGATGTTGAAATTATATTTTGTATTGAACTACCTTTTGTGCTTACAGTCTTTTCTGTTTCTTCAAGATTTCCACTAGCTGCTAATTTAATTTTATCAAATGCAGAAGTAAAATCTTGTTGCATTGTGCTTAATGGTTGTTTTATCCCTTGTTGTGCTTGTGTTACTTTTGTTGATACTGTACTATTTACGTTTTCCATAGTCTCGGCTGTATTATTTTTTAATTTTTCCATTCTTTCATCGTACTCATCAGCCCATGTTACACGAGATAGTTCGTTTAAATGCACTCCTAAATAATCTCCGACCTCATTAATTCCAGCTATTATTTCATTAATTCCATCTATAAATCTATTTACTGCATCTTGCGAACCTCGTAATATTGCTCTCCATAATTTTTCGAAGATTTGACTAGCACCTTCTTGTATTTCGCTGAATTTTTCTAAAATGGTTTCTTTTGCAGTATTAAATGGTTCGCTAAGATCGTCTGCTATTTTCTTTGCTGCTTTTGCTATATGTGTATCTCCTAAGGCATCTAATATTGGTTTTATAAAGTTTTCATATATAAATCCTCCTGCTCCGCCTATTACTTCTTTAAGTCCTTCCCATAAAGCGTAACCAACATCTCCACCAGCATCTTCTATTCGCCCTGAAAAGTTTTGAATTACTTTTTCAACACTATCAATTAGTAACTCTACAATACCTGTAACGCCTCTTATTAACATAGCCGGATTATACATTGTTTTCATAAACATAGTTCCTACTTTTAATGCTATTTGTATCCAATCTATATTTTCTACAAATTTTATAATTGCGTCAAATATTGCACCAGTATCTAAGTTGTTCATAAAAGATAGCCCTGTGTCTAACGCGCCATTTATACCTTTATTTACAGTTTCTCCAAGCTTATCCCATTCTACAGTATTAAATAAGCCATTTATTGCTTCTGAAATAGATTTTCCTAATTCACTAAACTTTATTGTATTTACAAAATTATATAAAAGTTCAATTATTGAATTTAAGCCTTCTCCAAATGTCTTTCCAATTAAATTCCAATCAATTTCTGTTATGCCAATATTCAAAAACTCGGCTATATTTTTTCCAACATTTCCAGCGCCTTCTTTTATCTTGTTCCAATCAATTCCAGCTAAAAGCTCATTGAATTTATGTACCGCATCTCTTGCTTTTTCAAGAACATCACTAAATTTTTCAATTCTATCATCAACAAATGCAAACATATCGTATTCAGGTAGTTCTATTCCAAGTGAGCCACCACCACCGATGCCTCCACTTCCAGAGCCACTTCCAGAACTTGAACCAGCATTAGAATTAATGTTATTTAATTCGTCAAAAGGCATAAGCATTTTATTTAACTTTTTAGCTGTTCCTTCTGCTGCTCCACCTACGTCGTCTATATCGTCTGCAATGCCTTCAAGTCCACCGCCTACATTGTCTAAATCAGCTGTATAATTTTCTATCTTAAAGCCAAAAAATGCTGCTATTGCCTGTGCTGCTTGTGTTAATGCTTTTGTAACCATTCTCATTATAGGAATTATCTTTTGAATTATTGGTATAAATATACTTCCAACTGCTCTCGCTAATGACTTAAATTCATTTTGCAATACTCTTAATGCGTTTGCAGGTGACATTAAAGTTCTCCCTAAATCACCTTGCATTTTTTGTGTTGACTTCATTATTTGATAATAAATTAGCTCTGTCTTTTGCGCTCTTGTCATTGTTTTTACTCTTTGCTCTATCCCTAAAGAATATGCTAATTCTTGTAAACTTGCTTGGTCTAACGCAATACCATATTTTCTTAAAGGTAATACTTGACCAGAAAAGCCTGACATTAATTTCTTTTGAGCTGCTTCATAAGAAATATTTGCAAATGAGCTTAAATCTCCAGCTAATTGTGATAAGTTCTTGCTCATTATAAATGCTCTATCACTTGCTATTCCAAATCCTTCTGATAAATTTTGAAATGATGCTATTGCGTCCATCATTTCTTGTGGATTTAATCCTAATTCAAGCTCTCCTCTATTTACAAGTTCCATAGCCTTGTCTGCTAAATCACCCATAGAAGCTCTAAACAAGTTTACAGTCTCAATATAATCCATCATTTCTTTTGAATATTTACTAGCTGATTTCCCAGCCTTTACAAGTGCTGCGCCAGTTACAACTGCAAATCCTTTTAAAGCTGTAGCTGCTTTTCCTGCAAATTTACCTACTGAACTTAATCCTGTTTTTAAGCCATCAAATCCTTTTGTAGACCCTTTTAACTTGCCTATGCTGTCTTTTACTTTTTCAGCATCTTTTGCAGCTTTTTCGCTACCTTCGGTTTTAAATTTAATACTTACACTATATTCTTGTATATCTGCCACTTTTATTCCTCCTTTCCTTTGCTAAATTTTCCTTTCATGCTATTTACCCAATTTTGAAAGAATATTTGTGTTCTATACTTATCTCGCTCTTCTTCTAATTTCTTTATTTTCTTATCCTCTTTTTCTTTTTCCTTTGTTGCATAAGGTTTTTCAGGATAAGGTAGAGGCTTTGTTGCTTTAGAAAAGGCTCGTAGTACAGGAGCTACATCACATATTGCCTCATATACATACAAGCCTTGTTCCCAAGTTATCCATTTTGTTTTTTCAGCCTCTCTTTGTTCTTTTAGCTTAAAGGCTTCTAAATACATATTTGCTATGGTTGGGTCTCCATACCAAAATTGCTCATACGTCATTCCTATTGAAATAAAAAACGGACAACATTTATTAAATTGTTTTGTCAGGAAGAATGGCTCTACTTTCTTAGGCGTTTCAATTCCTAAGACATCTTCCATTGAATGTTTTTTGAGTTATCACTCTCTTCATTGTCTGCAATTAAAATTGAATATGTTTCTATATACATCTCAGATAAAGCAGCATTTAAGTCTGATTTATTTGGGATATTAGCATAGATTTCTTCAATCTTTTCAGTTTTTTCTCTTCTATGATTCTTCAAAAAAGCTCCTTGCCATAAAATACTTAACATTGTTAAAGGTTTTGTATCAATTTGATGTATATCTAAACCTTGCTTTTCCATGTATATTATAGCATCTCTATTATATTCAAGTGTATAATCCACTCCATCATAATTAAATTCTATCTTTTTATTCATATTTCATTACTCCTTTTTACGCAGATGGTTTAGCAGCCCATGCTGGTTCGTTTGTTACTGTTATAGAGTTTTCAACTTCTAATACAGAGTTTACTCCCATTTCTGGCAATCCCATTGGTGTTGGTTGCCCTGTGAAGAACAATCCATCTGTTAATCCAGGTACATCAATGAAGAACCATGTAGCTTTTTCAGATGCTCTTGCTGTTGCATCAGCTGTAACTAATGCTTCCCAAGCATCTTTTAACTCTTGTGACATATTAAATGTGAATCCTAAAGAACCACCTAAATCTTTTAATCCAGGTATATATGTCTTATATTCTGTTTCATTTAATGTAGTTGTCTCTAAGTTGTCTGGTGTTGGGTTCATTGATGGAATTCCTTTTACACCAACTAATTCAGTATATGCTGATTTTGCTGTTGGTCTTGTTCCTTTTGTTTCCTCTACTGCATAGTAAAGATGAACTCCTATTGTACTTAAATATGTAGCCATTTTACTTTCCTCCTTTTAAATTAATTTCTATATATTAAATTTGTATCTTTATCATATACGCACGTGTATCTAAGTGTCCCCATCATTATTGTCTGGTCACTTATATATGGAAGTATTGCTGGACTTCCTATCCTTTGCATATTATATCTTGGTATTTCCAAATAGTCGTCTATAATGCCAAGCATTTTTCTTACGCTATCTATCGCAATATAATCTTGCATATCCCTGCTAAAAACATTTATCTGATAACCAAGCATTGTAGTTCTTTCGCCTTGCGTTGTAGTTCTGCTTGTTACTTCGCTGTTTTGTATTTCTTCGATAGTAACTTTTGGATATTTGCCTTTTGGCAACTCTTTAAATTGTTCTTTTACTACAACTTTGTTAAATTCATCATCACGACTTGCAAATAACTCTTGCAACTCTGTTTCTAATTGATTTATTAAAGTTACCATTATTCAAACATCTCCTTCATACGTTTCATTGAAATCTCAGGTATTTCTTTTTGAACAGTTTGTCCTGCATTATAAACTTGCTTTTGTGCTGGAATACCCTGAGTATAATAGATTTCTCCATCAGCAGCTTTGTACGTCCAGTACAATGTACCTACTGGAATTCCAGTTTTCTCTGATACCTTTTCACTTGCTGGTCTAATTGTTTCACCGCTATTATATGGATTTAATGCAAACCTACCTTTTAATGGGTGTGGTTGCATTTGTCCTTCTGTACCAGTACCAAACTCACTATACCACGCTTGTGGACCTGCCATTGAAACTGTTTTTTCTTTATCAGTTCCAGTTTTTAAAAAATCCATTGTTTCTCCAGGTTGATATTCAGACCTTGAATAATTAGATTGTATTTCGCTTAACGCTAAATTTGCCAAATCTTCTATTATTCCAGTACTTGCTTTTTGCATTTTTGTTCCAATATTGTTCAAAAATTGTTCAAGTTTATCAGCTTCAACTGTTACCTTTACATTATCCGCCATACTCATCACCCTTCATTCTTAGTAAGTGACACGTATATTCATTCGAATATTTCTTTGGTTCGCCATTAACATAGTAATCAGCCGTAGTACAAGTCTTATCATATTCTTCTGGCGGTTCTACAAATACATAGCACCTATCTCCATTATGAATTTCCTTGCCAACAGACGGTCTCATATATACAATTAAAGTACTCGCATAATCTGGTCCTGCTTCTAACATCTCTGCCTGTGTTTTTGTTGATTCTATCGGTTGATAATTAAGCATCATTTTAATAGGCTCAGCAAATATCATTCGACCATCTACTTCTATCTTTTTACATAGATAAAGTTTTCTTTTATTTCGCTTTAAATTGTTCATTTTAAATCAACCCCTTTGGCTAAAGGTATTATCTTTCTTGTTAAAGACAATGGGTATTGTGATGAATTATCGTAGGTTCTGATTACTCCACCTTCTGAATGATAATTCTCTCCTTCAACTCCATATCTTGCTAATGCTGCTACTGCTAATTCTACAATTATTCCTGCGTATATTGGTTCAAATGGAATTTCATTTGTTGGAGTAAAATGTCTGTCATTATAATACTCTAACAAAGCATTTGAAATTTCCAACTGTAATATTTCATCAGAATAATCGAACTCGTTTAAGTCTTCTGCATCTAGTCTTTTCCTTAATTTTTCAACTAAGGCTTGTACTCTTTCATCTGTTTCAAAGTCCATTTTACTCCTCCTTTTTAAATTGTATCCATTGCTATCTTTCTTTCGATTTTACGAAACTTTCCGTAAGCATCTTTTAAAGATATTTCTACAATTTTCCCTTTAATTTCAGGTGTTAATTCTACACTTTTCTTTGTAGGCTTAACATTATATCCATCTTCATTTTTTGTAATTTCAACTTCTACCATTTTGTTTGAAAAAGGTTTTACGTATATTTTTCCATTATATTGGTATAACATAACTATTCCTCCTTTTTAGCAGAAGTTCTTTTTCTAACTCCGTATTTTGTCCCTATTTTTTCTTCTTCGGTTGTTTCTTTTTCAGTTGTCTCTACTTTTGGTTCAGCTTCAACTTTAATCTCTGGTTTTAGAACTTTTTCTGTCACTTTTGCAACTTCTTTTTTTTCCTCAGAAACAGGAACATAACCAAGCTGTCTAAATTGTTCATCGTATGTTTTATATGAACATTTTATTTTTTCTTTTCCTTTTACTATAGTTATCATAAACTACACCTGCCTTATATTGAAGCTGGATCTACGTCTAAGATAAATACTCCGTCAGCTTGTTCAAATGATGGTAATGCAACCATTGATACTTTTGTTTCAACGTTTACTGGATCTTCAATAGCAAATGTTGTAACTGCAATTCCGTTGTTTACTAATGAAACTTCTGCTTTTGTTGCTCCAGTCATTAAATCACTCTCTTCTGGTGTTATACCTAAGTGAGTTTCTCCTAAAGGTCCGTCTGGGAACATTACAAATACATCATCTGCAAAGTATGTTACAAAGTTTCCTGTTGCTTCATCTACATATCCTTCATCGTTTACGTAGATTGTTATTCCTGTTTCTTGCTCAATGTAACGTTTTACTTCTGCTGTTGTAATGTATATTCCACCATCTGTTAAAACATACATTCTCTTAGCAATAGCTGTGTTGTTTACTAATGATTCTAACAAGTTAGAATTACACATAGCTCTTGTTAATTTATATCCAGCATTTCTTGCAGCTTTCTTAGCGTCTTCAATATCTTTTATGATATTTGCATTTCCGTCTGACCAAGCATTTGGAACTGTTATTTTGTTATCTTCTGGCATACCATAATCATATGAATAGCTTTGTCCGTTGCTCTCTAATGAGATTGTTCCTGTTGTTAATAGTTGCATTCTCATTCTTTCGATTGTCTCAAATGCAGCTCTTATTAATTTGATTTGGTCATCAAATATTTTTGCTATCATTGTTCTTATGATTGCTTCGTTATTTGTTTGAATTAATGTATTTAATTGTTGTCTTAGTTTTTCATCAATAACCATTGATTCTTTGAAGAATGGCATTTCTGTTTTGTATTTTTCAATACCTTGTCTATCTCTTCTGATTGATTTTGCATCATAAGCTGATAGTCTTAATCCAACTGGTTGCCCTTTAGCACCTTTTATCCAGTCAATTTCTACACCAATTTCTTTTTTATATGGGAATAATTGATCTCCAACTGTGTAGTTATTTAATTCTTTTTCAAGCCAATATGCTACCATATTTGCACTTGTTACTATATCAAATATTGTATTTGCCATAATTAAATCGCACTCCCTTCTACAAATATAATTCTAGGTAATGCAGTTACTACATCACTTGTTATTAATGCTTTTGTTGCAGCATCTAATTTTAACAAATCTACACAACCAGCTAAAATGATTGTTGCATTTTCAGCTCCTGCTGTTACATCAACGTCGTGCATTAATACTGCTACTGCTGAACTTCCGTTTGTTTTTGTAAAAGCTGTTCCTCTCTTTGTAATATCTCCTGCTAGTGGTGTACCAGCTCTTAAAATTTTCTTTCCTTCATCATCTGCATCTACACCAGTATTTGTTACTTGTGCGCCTAATGTTACCATGTAACTATTGTTTGCTATAAGTATGTGTTTTTCTGGTGCGCCAAATGTTTCTTTAACTATTTTATTAGCCATTTTTCTTCATTCCTTTCTTTATTTTAATTTCTTGCAAAAAAGTCTTTTGCTTCTGGTGCTTGATAATTTGTAGCTTTCGCTAATTCTTTTCCAAATGCACCTTTTTCTTCGCTGTTTCCAGCCCCAGGGTTTCCATTTCCGTCTTTAAAAGAACCCATTTTTCCAAGTTTGTTCTTGATTGCTTCTGATTTTCCAGCTTCATAAGCATTTGCTACGATTTGTGATACATATTTGCTTAATTTGCTTGTCTTATCAGCGTCTTCAAATGATATTCCTGTTACAAATTCGTTAAAATCTGTATCATCATCTTTTATTCCAGCTTTTAGTTTAGCTTCTGCTAATGCACTTAATGCAGTCATTTTGCTTTGGTTAACTTTACTTTCAGCTAGTTGCTTTTGTAATTGCTCAACCATTTTTTGCATATCTGCATCAGCTTTTTTCTTTTTGTCATCATCTGTCATTTTTGCTTCAAGCTCAGCTTGTAATTCAGCTATTTTATCACTTAGCTCTTTCTTTTCAGCCTTACTCTTATCAGCGTTTTCATAGTTCCCTGAACCTAAAACTTGTTTTTTGAAAAATGCTGTAATATCATCTTTTGACATATTATCTTTGTAAGCATCTCCCATAATTTCTTTTAATAATTCTTCCATGTCAATTCCCTTTCTTTCGGTAGCGTTTTATAGCCGTTCCCTCGGCAATACCTATCTACATATATAGCCCTGTAGAACAGGCAATTTATATTAAACCTGATTGTTTATTCCATATTGGTTATGTCATTTTGACTTTGACTATATTGTCTGCTTCCACTATGGTAAACAACCGAAGTATTAACACCATTTCCTTGGTTCTCTTTTTGGTACTTCTTTCCTCTTTCAACTACACCAGTTATGTCGTTTGTCATATCTGCCATAGCCAAAGCATCTTCTGGAGCTATTACTCCTGTTCCCATCATTGAACCAAAACTTTGTGCTTTTGATTGTATGTTGTCATGTTTGTTTCTTGGCAACTTAATATCTATATCTTCTAACTTGAAGTTTTCTGATACTTCTCCTAACAATTTAAGTACCTTTATTGCTACTGCTAATTGTTTCTTCTTTGCTATCTTAAAGTATTGTTCCTTTATTCTTGCGACTATTTCTATATCAGCCCAGCCATCACGTAATTTTACGGCATCGCCTGTGTCTCCACCGCCTCCGCCACGTGTTTTCCTGTCTGGTATTCCAACTATAGCCTTATATGCCTCCTCTAAGTATTCCCTTAAATTCTGCATACCTACAGCATCTAGTTGTTGATATATAAACTTCGCATCTACGTCAACGCCTTGTTGCCCTATTAATTGCAATATCCTATTCTTTCTAGCTTTCTCAGCTTCGTCTGTCGTTAACTCTGCATTTATAATGATAAGCAAACTCTTAATTACGTTCTCAACATCTCCTATGCTATCTCCAGCTAGTAAGTTAAGTGCGTCGCTTATATCCATTGCAAGTTCAAAATCCCCTTGCATAAATTGATTATTCTTTACTAATATTATTGGATTTAACCCAATAGGGTTTACATCATAATCAACTATTCTCGCTTGGTCCTTATTAAAATTGTCCTCGCCTTCACATTCAATTAAGTATCTCTCTGTATCTGTATAAGCATAAAATACTGTCTTATTTTGCTCTTTTGATACATAATATGATACTGACAATCTCGTTGGGTTTCCTAATTCTGGTGAACATACTGTAAACGTTGTTCTTGGATCCAAATACATTGGTACTATTGGATATTCTGGCATATAATCACTATATAGCTCAGCCGTTGGAAACAACCCTATATATGCCATTCCACAAATACTCGCCATTGTTCCTACTTCGTGGTCAACTGTTTCTGAGTTCTCATAATTCATTATGTCTATAAGTTTCTCTATGTCCTTTTGATGCTCACCTTTTCTTTGCGTTATTTGCGCTCCTTGTGAATATGTGTACCCTACAATCGTTCTTACCGTCGAACTTGCATAGTTTATCGTTACTTTTCCACTTAACTCTTTTCCATAAAAGTCCTCTGTTACTCCCTTTAAGTCTTGGTTCTGCTCTCCACAATAATACGCTATTAACTTATTTATCTCCGCCTTATTTACTTTAAACGTATCCCACGCTTTCCCAATTACTTCCTTTATCGTATATGGCGTTATCTTTTCATCTATTATTATTTGCTTTCTTCCTTTTTGCTTTCCAACTAATAACTCGTCTATTACAGGCACTTATCTTTCACCCCTTTTTTCTATAAAAAAAGTAGCCAAAATGATTTTGCTCACCTTTGGCTACTTAAGCACTAATATTTATTTAATTTCAAAATTTTCCTTGCATTTTCTACACCAAAACAAAATTCCTCTTGTATCAGCCCATTCATACTTCCTGCAACATAAATTTCCGCATTTAGTGCATCTTATTTCTTCTATTTTATTTGTTCTTTTGGTCTCTTTCGTATTTTCCATACTTTTCTCCTATCCTCAATATAACACCAAATAATACTTTTTGTCAACCTATATTTTTCTATATTCCTAACATATCTCTACTTATCGTACTTACAGCTTTTCCTACTTTTGCTTCTATGCCTAATACGTTTGTTGCTAACATTGAAAGAGAATCACAATTAGATACCAAATTACCATTTGCATAATAACAACCATACTTTTTAGTCTTTAGATTGTAAACTTTCTCTCTTTTCTTTTTCTTCTCTCCAATAATATTTACTGGCACACTTAGTACAGCAAAATCTTGTTTTAACTTTTCTTGTATTCCAATACTCTTTTCCACATTCTTCACAAAAATGTTGGTACTTTTTGGCACACAATAATGATTCTTTTGCGTGTTCTCTATGCCATGCTCTACCTTCTTCACTTTTATGCCATTCTTTTGCTTTTTCTTGAACTTGCTTAAATCTTTCTTTTGCTGCCTCTCTATATTCTGGATTTTCCCAATTTTTCTTCGCTTGTTGTGACAAATGTTCCCAAGCTGGTACACATTCCAAGTTAGAAATGTCGTTATTAAAAGTATTACCGTCTTTATGATGAATATGATACCCTTTGGGTACTTCTTTTTTGTTATAAAATTCCCAAATCGCCACATGCAATCCTTTCGCATGTCTTCTTCCTTCATTTGTATTTGATTGGCTAAGATAATACTTTCTCGTCCCCATAAGTTTGTACTTAACTCCATTGAACTCAATAACTTCTTGTATTTCCATTTTATCAACTCCTTTAAGCACATTTTACCATTTTTTGGCAATCCAGTCAACGTATCAACACTTTCAAACAGCCCATTTTTACTGAAATATTTATGAGTAGGTGTTACTTTTGTTCCGAATTTATAAATCGTTTCTTTTTCTCCTGTGCAACCACATTTTTCTACCTCATCTATTCCAAATGGTGTTATAATTTTATCTCCAACTTTTATGTCTTCTATATTTTTGTCTCCATAAAGTGTGGAAATCTTTGTTCCTGCTTCAAAACAACTATCATCGTGTTGCTTTGTCCTTACATTCTTCGCTGTACTCTGATTAAACGCAAATACCTCATTTAACGCCTCATTAAACTGCTTATCGCCTCTAATACTCTCTCTTATAGGTATTATTAACCTATATTCAGACGCGTCTGCTCCCTTTATAAACCCTTGCGCTGCTAATATTCTATCTAATTTCGATTTATTTGTTGGCGATTTTGCACTCGTTACATAACACACATATCCTCGTTTCTTTAACTCCTTTTCTACCGCATCTGCATACATATCTCCTCCATTATTCGCCTCAAAACACACATACGTTACTCCATACGTTATTATCGCTTCCACAACTTTCGGTATCGTCTCATCTTTACTTCCTTGCACAAATACCCAATGCCTTAATATACACTCTCCATTCTTATATTCATCTATTATTGGCAATGACAAGTGGTCGTCGCCTCCCCATGCTACATCACACGCTGCTACCGTCCTCTCATACTCCAACTCATTTCTCTCATACGTCCTTAAATCATACTTCTTGAACTCTTCCTCAAAAAACAACAATCCTGCCCTCTCAATAGGGTTCTGCTGTATCAAACAACTAAACGATACTGGATCCATTAAGTCCTTATCCTCATGAAACATCTCCGTCGTTATCGCATATCCATACTTATAATTAAAGTTGCTCTCATCATTCTCGTTTAACCCTGGTATCCTTATCTGTATCAGTCTCTCTGGCTCATGCTCCTCATAATACTTTATCGTCCTACTTAACGGATCATTTATACTAAACATTGTCCCAACTAACAACATCTTACATCTTCCTTGCATACGCTTCTTGATTGTTCCTGTAAATTCTACCCACTTCTTATCCATTATGTCCTTATTTGACGCTTCCTCTATATCCTTCACTAAATCGTCCGCATACAATATGTTATGCGCCCTTGTCCTTCCTGTTACTGAACCATCAAACCCTACACAATACAATGTGTACTCTGAATGCGGTCTCTTCCTATTCTCCTCATCTGTATAATCTAACGACAACGTCTCCCCACTTTTATATATTTGCCTTAATTTCGGAAATATCTTCCCATAATTCCCTAAATCATCATGTATCAACGCGTCTATTCCATTATAAAACTTGTCCTTCGCTATCGCAGCACTATACGATATCATCATATTCGGTAATTCTGGGTTCTTCCCTATCGCCCAACTCATAAACCTCTTACTTACCTCCGTCTTTCCCGTTCCCTGCGGCATCGAAAGCGTCATTATCGGTCTGTCTTCCCTATAATAAAATTTGCTCATCTCCCTCGCTACTCGATTAAGCACACTCGTC
>OCTX012252593.1_pt1 | contig 22881 bp, 7 predicted proteins | sample 1539691 | NCBI WGS metagenome assembly OCTX01 (sample SAMN02144231, study PRJEB22623) | gut metagenome | biome: sheep rumen | host: Ovis aries | place: New Zealand
GATTGAACATGATGTAATAAATTCAAATCTACATCCACGTCCATATCGTCCTGAAGAAGTTGTACGTATTATTAATAGTAAACAGTTCAAGTTATATATTGCAAATGGTATTTATCCAATTGATATTTATACGGGATTAGATAGAAAAACAGGTAAAACTATATTGGTTATGATCTTTTTGAAAGATGAAACTAAAGAAGCGTACAATCTTTGGTGTCGTTACGAACTTGAAGAAGATACTATTTGATAGGAGGTATATTATGGCAAAGGAAAAAATTACTACTCTCCTATCTCTTGATACTAGCACTACGTCAACAGGATGGGCAGTATTTCAAAATGGCGTTTATCAAGACTCAGGCGTGATTGATAAATTTAAAAAAGAAAAAAATGGATATAAACGTCTTGAATTAATGGTTAAAGAACTATTGTCAGATATCGAGCAATTAAATCCAGATATCATAGTAATAGAAAAAGACGTTGTTTTTGGAAATATGAAAGTTATAGACATGCTTATGAAAATTATTGGAGCGGTCTATGGCTTTTGTTTAATAAATGGAATTACATATTATGAGTTTGCACCCAGTGAATGGCGTAAATATGTGAAGCTTCAGGCATTTGGAAGAAAACGCACTGAATTTAAACAAGCTTCAATTAAATATATCAAAGATAATTTTGATAAAGAAGTAAATGATGACGAAGCAGATGCTATTTGTGTAGGTATAGCATATTGTAAAAAGTTTGGTTAAGGAAGAAAAGGAGTATTAATTATGGCTAAAAATACAAATCAGAATCAACAGGCAGATGTGAAGAAGCATTTTATGGATGCTGAAAAAGATAGAGTAAAATTTGTTACTGTTAAAGAATTCGTGAAAGCACTTACAAACAGGTCTTCAGATGATGCTAGACGGGTATATCTTGAAGGGACACTTGCTGTTAAAGATTACGAACGTTATGAAGTTATATGTGTTATTTGTGATCAGATTATTACAAATAGTTACTTTACGGCAGATGGACAGTTTAAAGTTGATTCATGTAAAAAGTATTTATTATATGTGAGCGCATTACTCAATACATATACAAATATTAAATTTGATAAAAATGACATGCTAGGTGATTTTAATTTATTACAGCAATATGGGCTTGTAGATGTAATTATTAGTTATATTCCTGAAGCACAAGTCGCTATGTTTGATAGTATACTTAATATGAAGAGTAATGATTTAATGACAAATTATTATGAACCACATGCATTTGTCAGGGAACAAGTTGTTAAATTTGCACCGCTTATTCATAAATGGATTGAAAATTTTTTGGGTGCCGTTGAGGGAGTTGTAAATGAAATTGATATGGATAAAATAGGGGCAATTATTAAAAAGGAGTAGTTATATGAAGTTTGGATTAGATTTTACAGTTGATATTAACGAATCTGCCATTACTGAAGATTTACAATTATTTTATGATACTTTTTCTAAAACAGCAACTAAAGAGGCGTCTTGTGAAATTGAAAAATTTGCAAAAAAAGAAATAGCTGGTTATTACAATGAATATGATCCTGAATACTATATAAGAACAGGACAAATGCGTGACTGGTCATATAAAAAATATAATATTAAAGTTGGAAATAAATATCGGGAAGGTGGCATTGCAATTCTTCCCGGTTTTACAGATCATGAACCAAAAGGCATTTCAGAAGCAGAAATATATGAAAGCGTTTGGGATTTGGGATTGCATGGTAGACGTGTTAATCATTTGCGTTTTTATTATGAAGGGCATTTTTTCCTTGTGGCAAAAGACCCAGTATACATTCAAGGAGAACCAAATAGATTTGGAAAAATAGAAGAAATGGTTGCAAGCAGTCAATTCCAAAATAAAATATTCAATTTAGGGGTAGAAGCAGCTATGAAACAAAAATATTCAGTACTTAGGTTTAGCTAATAAATATAAAGTGAAAGGAGGTGCGTTACTATGGCTGGACAGGGTGTTGCAACTGGCAAAATATCATTAGCAGTTGAATTGATTGATAATTATAAACAAATTGCTAGTCAACTTAAAAATGGACTAAAAGGTAATCTTAAAGACTATGAGTTAGATGTAGGATTTAATAATGAAACTTTGGCAAAACAAGCTGAAGGGGAATTAGGTAAAATTAATGAATTATTGTCTAATGGCAGATTCAAAGAGTTAGATTGGAGTAATGTTATTCCTCCTTTAACCCAAGTTTTAGCTGACAACGAATTAGCGGAAAGTGTTAAGGTTCAAATTATTGAGGGATTTAGAAGAGGAATAGAGGAAATTCCTCAATACTACAATGAATTTAGTAAAAGTAGCGCTTCAAAATGGGAAAAAATGAAACCTGGCGAGGAAATAGCACAACAGATATTAGGCGCTTCAATATTTGATGAGGCTATAGAATCTTTTGGTATGGGTAAATTGGATACCAAAAGATTTAAAAGACAATATCAAGGTGCGCTAGGCGGAATAGGACAAAGCAACGATGAAATAATTCAAGATATCGTACAAATGATGTCGAATGTTGCACTTATAAACAAAGATAAGAAAAACAAAGATATTTTGCCATTTATGTTAGGTAAAAATGCAGCTAAATATCAATTAGATGATTTGTTTGCAAAATCTAGCAGTAGTACAGACAAATTTAGCCGTTCTGACTTACAGAGGGCAGCGGCATTAACTGAACGTTTAAAATATATTGCGCGACAAACACAAAATGAAAAAGATGTTAAAACTTATTCGAGTGCAGAAAACCAACTTGAAGAAATTATTCAAAATATTACAAATCAGGAAAAAGGTGGAAAATATTCACAAGATGATATTTCTGCTATTATTGGCAATATACGTGATAAAGTTGCAAGCGCCAGTGAAGAAAGAGACAAAATATATCAAAAATTAAATCCACAACAATACGAACAAAAAGATATACCCAAACTTTTAAATGATTTGCGAGAATTGGTTCAGGGAAAACGATCTGAGCAAGTTAAAGCAACTTTAGACCAATATGATAAAGCCAGTACTCTTAATTGGGATCAATTATTTAATATAATTACACCGGAAGAAGAGCCTGTTGATTTAAGGTATGATGATACTGTTACTAATTGGTTAGAGTCTCTTGCAGAAAAAGTGGCAGATGAACGATCTGAAGAAAAAAAACAAAGAGACGAGGAAGCAAGAAAAAAAGCACAAATATCTCAAGCTTTTAAGAACTTGTTTAATTTATATGGAAAAACTGGTGTTGACTCTAGCATTGAAAATATTGAAGGAATGGTCGATCCTGCATCTTTTACAGATAAATTAGAGGGGGATGTTGATCATTTAACCGAACAACGTAAAGAAGTAGAAAAACAAGCTGACGAATTACAAAGGGCAAAAGAAGAGTTAGAAAAAGAAAATATTGCAATCGTAAAAGCAATTAATGGGCAGTATGAACAAAAAGGTATAAAAGCATCAAAAAATCAACTGTTAGAAAAACAAGAGGCATATGATAAAGCTGATGAATCCAATAAAGATTTAGCATGGATTGAATATTATAAAGCATACCAAAACATGGTAAATGGTAATAATGGTAAAAATATGCCCTCAAATTTAAGTAAAATTAAAACATGGGATAAAGAATCATTAGATGAAAGGTTAGCAAGAGATTTTGGAGATGATAAAGAATTTAATATTGACAATTTAAGAGAACGTATACTTAATTTAAAACAAAAATGGATTGAAAATTCGACTGAATTACAGAATCTTTTAAAGACGATTGCTGAGACCGAATCACAAAAAAGAGCAATAGATGAACAAATTGCAAATATTCAAACAGAATCAAAACCTACGGCAACGACACCAGAGGTGACATTTGATGGTCAAAATGAATTAGATATTGAGCAGTTAGAACAACAAAGAAAAGCACTAGAAGAAGAACTTAAAACACTTGAAAGCCAACGTAAAGAACAAGAAGAATTAAATTCTGCAATCCAAGATGTGATTGATTCAATAAATGAGGGTGAATTAGAAACCAGAAACAGATCTGAAGCTGAAACGGTTCTGGAACAGATGTATGAATCTGATAATGATGATATTAGGGATTTGGCTCGATATTGGGAAACATCAGGTGAAACTGGTGCCTCGTTTGGCGCTTTAGAAAGTTATGGAGAAGATGTTCAAGCTGAATTGGCAAATTTGGAAGAACAAATTGAAGATAGAAAAGATAAAATTAAAGAAATTAGTGAATCAATTAAACAAATGTCTTCTACACCGATAGAAACTGAAGAGCCTGATATACCCGCTGATGAAGAAGAAAAATTATCGGGCGATGAAAAACTTAAAAATCTTCTTGAAAATAAAATTAAACGTTATACAGAAGAGCAAACAGAGTTACAAAATTTATATAATGAAATAAATAAAATAATAAATGATAAGGATAATTTTAATCCAGAAACACTAATCAATCATGAAAATGAGCAAATTGCAACATGGGCTAACAATTTAAAAAGCAATGGCAAAGATATTAATATCGAGGCACTTGAAGAATATAACAGGTCTTTAGAAGCGGAAATATTAAATTATAAAGAAAGAATTGAAAAAAACCAAGCAATTTTAAACAATGTTAAGAATAGAATCAATGGTGTTCAACCGTCAGATAGCGCACCTGCTCAACCTGTTCGGGAACAAGCTGATGCAAATGAAGCATTAGGCGAATCAGCTAATAATGCAACGGGTGCGGTTGAAGGATTATCACAAGCACAACGGCAAGGTGTTCAAGCAGGACAACAAGCAAGTGAAACCGCTCGAAATGCATCTGAATCCTTACATGCGGAGGCTGAAGCGGCTAATGCTGACGCTGAAGCACAACGAGAATTAGCAGCGCAACGTCAAAATGCCAACAACGCACAGCCCCCTAGTACACCCGCAAATCCTGCACCAGCCCCTACCCCTGAAGCTCCTCCTACTCATCCAGAAACACCTGTGAGGACGGGTAACATTAAAGGAATGCAAAAAGAGGAGGATGATGCTGATAATCTTACTTTTAAATTTATAAGCGCTGCTGAAGCCAAACAAGCATTTGTTGATGCAAACAAAGACGTTAAAGCTTCAGCAGAAGCAAGTGCTAAAAGTATAGAAGAAGAATCTAAAGCTGCATTAAAGGCAAAATTTGGTTTTGATCCTGAAGAATTACAGAATACTATTGATACCACTCAAAAAATTCAGAGTTTATTGACTCAAGTATCTACTACAATTGATCAAATGGGCAAAAGTTCTGATTCTACTGGAATTGTTGAACAATTAACAAAAGTAGCCGAAGCAATGGGGCTTATTGTAGAAAGTGCTCAACAAGTAGGTAGCGCAATGTCCACTGTTCAAGCTGAGGGTGGACTTAAAGTGGATTTGCAAAATGGATTAGATATTAATCCATTAATTGAACAATTTGAAGCACTAAATGAAAAAGTTTTGGCACTTATCACATCTTTAGCAAATGTACAATCTGCTATAGGTGCAATTGATGATAATTCTGGATTGCCGAATTTATTATCACAGATTCAAACTATTGCTGATAGTTTACAAACGATCTCTCAAAAAGATTTAGGGTTTAATTTTAATATTTCAAACACAGGTAATGCTATCCAGCAACAAGCTGCGAAAGATAGGCAGGCTTTAAAAGAATTACGATCACAAGCAGAATCTTTGGAAAAATATTTTTCTAATAATTTAGGACAAAATTGGGAGGGTATGCTGAAACGCAATGGTGGAGATAATTATTTTAAAACTCTTTGGTCTACGCAAGATGTTTTAGACGATAAAAAATCTACCAACGAAGAAAAAATGGAAGCATACAAAAGGAGAATAAATGATTTAAAACAATATGCTATTGAAGCTGGTGCTGATTTACAATCTATTCTTCCTAAAATAACGCAAGCCCCAGATGCAATTATAGATAGTACAAAGAATTTTGCTCTTGACAATTCTCCGACCGAATTAATCAAACAAATATTTGGTGGTGATAATAGCGCTGTATTAGATGCCATTTCAGGAAAGATTCAAGAAATTATTGGTCAACTTAATATTTTAAATTCGACTCTCTCATCTCTTTCTGACGGTTCTAATTTAACAGGTTTAAAAGAAGTATTTGAACAAATTCCCCAAAAGATAGAAGCAGCTACTCAAAAGATTTTTGAACTCAAGCAACAAATTGACACGACTCAATTTTCTGCGGGTTTTGATGAGCAGTTTAAAGGACTTACAGAACAATTAGAAACGGCTAAAGAGCAAACTAAAGCCACTAATGAAGAATTAGCTAAAACAAAAAAACTATTAGAAGATGAAGCACAAGCTAGAAAAAAATTACAATCTGAGATTGATAAATATAAAACGCAAGAAGCAAATAATCAACGAAAAGCAAATGCTGAAGAGAAGAAAACATTAGAAGCAGAAAAGAAAGCATTAGAAACCGAAAAAAATAATCTTGCAAAACAATTAGAGGCTGAAAGAAAACAACGAACAGAAAACGCTGAAGCGCAAAATAAAAAATTATTAGATGAACAGGCTAAACAACAAAATAGAATCGAAAGGGATCAATTAAAAGCGGCAGAAAAGGTTAAAAAGGAAGAAGAAAAAGCACAAAAAAAAGCAGCGGATGATGCTTTAAGCAAACAGTATAAAGATTATGGCAAAGATGTCAAAAGTACATTAACTGCTAATTCTATTCAAGAATTAGAAACCGCCGCTAAGCATGTAGAAGAGACAAAACAAAGAATTCTTGGTCAGGCTGCTATTAAACCAGAAGAAAACATATTTGGTGCTCAATTAGGCGATAATTTTAAAAAAGCGGCTGAGCAACAAACCGATTCTCTAAAACAAATCGAAGATGCTCAAGCAACCTATGTCGCTAACACTATTGCAGAATACGAAAAACAAAAAACCGCATTAGAACAATTAGATACTACATATAAATATAATCCTGATGATAATACTGAAAGAACACGTTTCCTCGTAAATAATAAAGGCGAGGATATTAGAGCATATGTAGAAAACGTTGATAATGCAACTATGGCATTAGAAAGATTAAAAGAAATCGTTAATTCTATGAAAAACGGCACTTTTAATTTTATGGATGCATCAGCCTTGAAAGAAGTTTTAGAACTTCGCAATATGTTATCTCAGAATGTTAGCGGGGCTGCAACTGGTGATAAAACATATAAAGCACAAATTGCAGCACAGGAAGCAGCGGCTAAAGCTGCAAAAGAACAAGCTGAAAGCGAAGCATTGGCTAAAGCTAAATCGGCAACTAAAAAACCTTTAAGCGATTTAAACAAGTTAGAAAAAGATTTAGAAAAAATTAAGACAGATAGTGAAAAATTGATTGTTATTGATCCTACATTAGAGGGTCAATTAGCAAATGTTGAACAAGCATTAGAAAAAATTAGACAAATAAAACAAACATTAACAGATGACCCTCTTAAAGTGTTCGATACTGATACTAATTCTGTAACCGCTCAAATAAAACAGGATATTGAGTCAGTTTCTAACACTTTTAAAACCGCTAAAGATTCAATCACCGGGTCGAAAAATTTATTAGCAAGTTTGCCCGCAAGCTTTACGGGATATGGGACTGCTATCACTAAATTATTTGGTGAAATTAGTAACCCTAAAGCGACTACTGCTTCAATTGAAACAATTTATAAAAGTATTAAAACATATACAGACCGCATATCAAGGGTAACAAATATGCAAAGACCTGATTTCCTTACTGGAATATTAAGTGAAAATGCACCAGATAAAGCTGTTTTAAATCAGGGTGTCGCTTTAGATAAAGTAACACTGGGTTTTGAGAGATTCCATTCGCAAATTACTCATGAAGCAGAAAGTACGAAACGTGATTTAACAAAAATACTTGGAGAAGATTTATTTACAGATATAGTTAAAAATGCTAACTTTGAGGGGATATCTAAAGTATTTTCACAAGGGAGTCTTAGTGATAAGAGTTTTAAAGTATTTAAAAATGATATTAGTTCTGCCTCTGAATCTTTTGAGGGTTTTCAAAAAATTGCTGAAAAATTACAAGGTATGTCACTTGAAGAAATTCTTGGTAATCCAGATATTATAAAAGAATATGTGACTAATTTAAAAGGATTTGAAGAGTCCTTAGATCGTATAAAAAACGGCGCAAAAGATTTTTCTATTGTTGATCCTAATGAATTACAAAAACAACGAGCAATTTATCAAAGTTTTATAAATAATAATCCTGCCATTTCATCAGAAGCTAGAAATCAAATGACAGGATTAATTAACCAATTGCAAACAGGTATTAATAGCTTTGATGCTTCAAACGTTGTTAAACAATTACAAAATATTGTTAATGCAGAGAAAGAAGCTGGTCACACAGGCGATACATTTTTCTCAATGTTGACTCAACGTTTTAAATCTTTAGGCGCTTATCTCTTATCCTTTGTTTCATTCTATCGTGTTATTGGCGTATTTAAAGATGGTATTAATATAATTCATGAGCTTGATGATGCTTTAACAGAAATGCAAAAAGTGTCTGATGAAAGTTTAAATAGTTTAAGAGAATATCAAAAGGGCACATTTGACACTGCAAATGAAATTGGTACAACAGCTGCTCAATTACAACAAAGTACAGCTGATTGGATGAGATTAGGCGAAGATTTACAACAGGCTTCCCAATCAGCACAAACTGCCAATGTATTGTTTAATGTTTCTGAATTTGAAAGTATTGATGAAGCTACTACTGCATTAGTTGCTATGAGTGCCGCTTATGCAGACGCTGAAAAAGATATCGATAAGATGGATATTGTTGATAGACTTAATCTTATTGGTAATAACTATGCTATTGCAACTGATGAATTAGCGACTGCACTTCAAGATGGTGCGGCAACATTACAAACAGCGGGAAATGATTTAGACCAAGCTATCGCTCTTACTACAGCAGGAAATCTGATAACTCAAGACGCTTCAAAGACAGGTAAAGGTATTCGTACTATTGCCCTTCGTTTAACAGGCACAAAAGAAGCCGCAGAAGAACTTGAAGAAATGGGCGAAGATACAACGGATATGATCATGTCTCAGTCTAAGATGCGTGAATTAATAATGAACGCAACTAAGGTGGCTTCTAACAATTATCAAGGTTTTGATATCCAAGATGAATTAGGACGTTATAAATCAACATATGAGATCATGCTTGGACTCGCTCAAATTTGGGATGAAATACAACAAGCTGATTTTAAAACTGGTGACAATCGTCAGAATTTATTACTTGAATCGATTGCAGGTAAGAACCGTGCATCAATTGCCGCTTCAATTCTTCAAAATCCAGAAACTCTTCAATCTGTATATGAAGACTCTTCCACAAAAGCCGCAAATTCTGCAATGGAAGAAAATCAGAAATATTTAGATAGTATCTCAGGTCATCTTGCGAAAATGACCAATGCTTGGCAAGAAATGTGGGCATCTGCGGCAAATCGTGAAGTTATTAATGGTATTATCGATTTAGGCACAGGTATTTTAAATCTTATTAACAATGTAGGTGGGCTTCAAGTAGCTTTTGCCGCTTTGTTTAGTGGCACTATTATAAAAGGTCTTCTTAATGCTAATAGTTTATTGGTTAAATATGTTAAATTATTGAATGATTCTAAATCTATTTCTGAAGTATTAACATCTATATTTACAAGATCTGATAAGGATGGAAATCCCGCTTCTCGTTTCGCAGGTTGGGAAGAGATAAAGAAAACAATTGCTCCCCCTGTGGAAAACACAGAAAAAGTTGCTTCAACAAATGCAGAAACCGAGGCATTAGAAAAACTTAATGAAGCGAAGATGAAAAATGTTGAAGCCTCCACTTTAGAAGCCGAAGCTAATGAGCAAGCTACAGCCATTTCCGAAAATAAGATTGCCGCTACTGAAATGGAAACTGAAGCAGAGGTGACTGATATTGGGGCTGATACTGCACAAGTGGTTTCTGAGGAAGCTGTTGATAAAGCAAAACAAGAAGGTATTGTAACAAATGAAGCATTAACAACATCACAAGAACAAGAAACTGCAAGTCAAATTAAAGATATTGGAGTAGACGGTGAACAAGCAGGTTCTCAATTGGTGTTAAACGGTGCTAAAGCTAGTGGCAGTGCAGGATTATTAGGAACTCTTGGTTCAATGGCTTCAAGTCCGTTTTTCTGGATTCCCGCCGCAATTATAGGACTTACAGCTATTTATGGACATATAAAGAAAAATAATCAGGAATTAATTGATGGTGGCAAAAAAGCTGCATCTGCTTGGACTGATACTGAACAATCATTATCTGATTATGAGCAAAAATACAAAAATCTAACAACTCAATTACAAAATCAAAAATTATCTGAAACAGAACAATTAAATATTAAACAACAATTATTTGATTTACAAAAACAAATTACGGAAGAATATGGGAAATCTGCTGAAGGAATAAACTTGGTCAACGGTAATCTTGATACCCAATTAGAAAAAATCAGGCAAATACAAAGGGAAGAAGCTAAACGTAATTATCAAGACAATACCAAAGAATATGATAATGCTATCGAAAAAATGTCTAATACTGTTTCTTATGGCGTTGGTGGACTTCAAAAAGGATATGTATTAACTTTAGATTTAGATTATGGTTATGAAGATTTAAATAATAAATTAATTGAAGATGCTAATAAAGCGGGTTTTGATACTCGTATAACTGATGATGGCATGCAAGCTATTTTTACTTTAAAAGAAAATGCTGAAGATTCAGATAAGGCTCTTCATGCTTTGTCTGATTCTATAGCAGAAGTAAAAGATGAAGTTGGAAAAGATTGGGATAATACTTATTTTGATTCGTTTAATTCTCAATTGTCAGATGCTAAGAAAGAAAATGAATCTTTTTTAAGCGATTTCCAAGATGCTTATTACACAGGATTAAAAGGTAAATTAGCAGATGAACCTACATCAACAGGTTATGATTTATTGTTCGATTATGAACAAAAAGCAAAAGAATATAATGAAGCTTTATTAACCAAAGATGATGAGAAAATACAAGAAGTTAAACAGAGTTGGGAAGAATTAATCCAAAAGAAAAACGACTATTTAGGAACAGATGATAATGCACAATATTCTCCTTTATTTGATCGTATAGACAAATCGCTTAATCAGACTTTGATTGACGCTTATGATGTTCGTCAAAAAATGTCTACAGAAGACAATAAAACCCTTATTGAATCTGCTTTTGGCACTTATCAACAGAACAAGAAAGTTTCAAAAGACCTTCAAAAACAAGTAGTATCAGCAGCGGATAATGTGTTAAAAGAATGGAAGCAAGCTAATAAAGATGGCAAACAAATTGATATGGGTTCTACTGCAATGTTAGAACTTGCCAAAGCCGCTAAAAATGCCAATATACCCGTAAGTACTATAATTAAATCATTGCAAGATACAGGACAAACATCTGCTTTACAAAGTATGTTAGACGGAACTCGTATTACTGTTGAAGATTTAGAAATGGCAATGTATGATGCCGATTCTGCAATTGCACAATTAGCAAGTGAAACATTTGGAATAACCATTGATGAATCACCAAAAGAAATAGTAGATGCTTTTATTGATCAAATGGGGGTTATGGTCGGTGCGGTTTCAGATTCTACCTCTCAATCCTCTTCATCTTTAGATAGTTTCTTTAAAAACACTTCAGCTAAAATTGAAATGATATCTTCGCTTACTTCTACTCTTCAAAAAGGACAAGCACAAACAGGTTTGACTTTTACTAAAACACAAGATGAGCATGGTAATGATGTTGCAAGTGAAGTTAAAACTATTATTGACGCTTATAAAGATTTAGAGGGATATGATCTTGGGTCTTTATTTGAAGAAACTGCAACAGGTATTAAATTAAATTATGATGCTTATCGTGCATTAGCCCAAGAAGAGGAAGCCGAAACTAAGCGTCAATATAAACTTCAAAGAGCCGCTTTAGAAAATCAATTAGCAATAGCTACCACAACAGCAGATAAAGACAGAATTAAACAACAAATTACTGAATTAGATATGCTTTCTTCTGCTTATGATGGTGCTACCTCTGCGTTAGCAAAATATCTTAATCAACAAAATGCCGCTGATTATGGTGATACTTATGCAATGCTCAGAGATACTACTATCAAACGTGCAGATGAATTAATGAATAAAGGATTGGTTGGCACTGAAGAATTTAGAAGTATTGCACAGCTTTTTTCTTTTGATTCCTTAGCAACAGCTGACGCAAATAAAGTTGTAGATAATTATCTTGCAGGATATGAAAAAGTAAAGAAGTTTTTTACCGAAGATAATTTTACTGGTATGAAAACTTTTGCTGATGAACTTACTACTCTTGATGAGAAATTTGGTTCATTTACAAAAGAAACCATTGATGGAGAAGATATTTATAAATTTGAAGCCAGTGATGATCAAATTGCATTACTTGCTGAACATTATGGTGTATCTGTAGACTTGATTGAATCATTATTTGATCAATTAAGAGCCATGGGATTTAATTTACACTTATATCGTGATGGCGGATTTGAAGATTTTGAAAAATTAGATAAACAAATTGAGGAATCTAAAGAATCTTTAAAGGGATTAAAAGAGGTAGCTAATGATCCTGACTTAATCCCCTCTCTTGACTTTACCGCTTCTGATTTAGATACTCCCGAAGAATTAAAAAAACAAATTCAAGAATTGGAAGAATTACAAACTCATTTAACGCTTGATAGTGAACCATATAAAGAAGCACAAAAAATAATTGACGATCTTAGAGAAAAATTAGGTTTATTAGAAGAAAATGATGAATTTACTCCAAAAGTTACAACAGAGGGATTTGATCAAGCCAATGATATCCTTGGTCAACTTGAAACCAAAGAAAAAGGCATTCGTGAAATGGGTGACCTTAATCTTGATTATAATATTGAAGATGATGGAAGTATCGATGCAATAATAACTCAAATTAATTCTTTGCCTACTGAATTACAAACTTACATCATGGGTCAAATGGATATTATGGGCTTTAATCCCGAAACAGACGGTGATAAAATTGGAGAATATATTCGACAAAGACTGTCAACCGGGGAACCTGTTATTATTCGAACTACACCAGAATTTACAACTGATAATAATCCAATAGAAGATTTTTATGAATCTGGAGTAGATGTTAAAGTAAATCCTAGTGTAGACCCCGCAAGTGCACAACAAGTTCAAGAAGCTATGCCAGACGGAATAGACGTTCCCGCAACTCCTGTTTTTAAAGACCCATCAACAATACAAAATGGTATTGATAGTGTATCAGTTGGCGTTAAAGCTGATCCTGCAAGTATAGAATCTGCTAAGCAAGAAACTATAGATGGTATTAGTTCCGCAGAACCTGATGTTGGTGTGCATACACATTTAGCCTCTTCAGCTAAAGAACTTGAACCTCTTGCTACGCTTGGTTTCAATGGTGAAGCAGATTTTCAAATAAATCTTGGTGCAGATGCGTCTCAGGCTCAGGATGTCATCGAAGAAACAAAAGAAGAGGCTGAAAAAGAAGTAGAAACCCCTATGGTTATGGTTCCTAAAAACTCTGCTCAAGATGCGGCAAATCAGGCGGGTGCTCAACAAGGCGTTCAAACAACTACTACAGAAACTAAAGTAACAAATGAAGAAATTCATACCACCGCTACCGCTGATACGTCTCAAGTAGACACAGCCGCACAAAGTGTATCGGGGCTTCAAGCTATGAATGGTACAACTGTTGCTGTTGGTTTATCTGTTGTTGGTACAGAAAACATTGATATTGCAAAAGCTAATGTTGATGATTTAATACAAAAAGATAAATCTAAAGTAACAGTAACGCTTATTGGAAATACTGCTTTATTTAATAAGGCATATCTTCAAGCAAATTCAGCTTTAAATAGTCTGGCTCAAAAGAAAACTGAACCAAAAATTAGTGCTGATAACTCTAGTCTAAAAGATAAAGTATCTGAAGCAAAAAGTAAATTAAATTCTATTGACAATAAAAAAGTTCATATTACTGCTAGTAATAGTGGTTTTGGAGAAATTTCCAATTGGAAACGTAATACTTATGATGGCTTACATGATAAATCAATAAAGGTTACAACCCACTATTCTTATACTGGCGATCCAAAAATGGGGAAGGGCGATTTTCAAGGTTCTGCTCATAGTCAAGGTACGATAGTATCAAATGGTCATGCTTATGCGGGTGGTACTTTATCTGGTAATTGGGGACTTCCAAAAGCTGAAAAGGGCGCTCTGATTAATGAATTAGGTAGTGAAATAATTGTGACTCCAGATGGACACTGGCAAATTCTTAATAGTGGTGATCCTACTTTTACTAATCTTCCAAAAGGGGCAATTATCTTTAACCATAAACAAACAGAATCTCTTCTTAAAAAAGGTTATGTTAATGGTTCTCATGGTAAAATGGTCGGTGGTGCTTTTGCAAATGGCACTATAGACGATGAAGATTTTGATGAAGAAGAATTAGAAGGTAGTGCTTATGCAATCGGTACTACTAGATGGAATGGACAATTATTAGGTATGTCTCATGCCGGAAGTGGCGGTGGAGGTTTTGGTGCCGCTAAAAAGGGGAAAAATAACTCCTCTTCTGGTGGTAGTAATAAAAAAACTGGCAGTGGCAGTAAAAAGAAAAATACTGGCGGTAGTAAAAAGAAGTCTTCGGGTAGTAATTCTTCTAGCAAAAAAGCTAAAGATACTCTTCAAACTCTTGATGCAATTGAAATTAGGCTTAGTCGTATTGATGCGTTGATTTCTCAATTAGACGCTACAGCGGCTAAAACATACGAAACTTTTACAACTCGTAATAGTGCTTTAACACAGGATTTAGCGACTGTTCAAAAAGAAATTAATGCTATTAATTCCTCTCTTAAATCAACAAGTAGTACTTATAATTATCTTGCCAAAGCATCGTCTGCCGCTAAAGAAGCGGGTCTTCAAAGTGGTGATGAAGGATATAAAAAAGGTGCGGCAGGTTCTTCTGGAACTGCGCTTAGTAGTACATGGATTAAACGAATTCAGAATTCTGTTAATAACGGAACATATATGACTCTGAATGATGTTAAAGATGAGGGACTTTGGAAAAAGATTCAAGCTTATCAAACTTGGTATGAAAAATATGTAAAATTACAACAAAAGGCTCAAGAACAAACTGCTAAATTGTCTCAACTTACAATTCAGCAATTAACCTTAATTCAAACCAAGTGGGAAGCTACACTTAATACGATTAGTGCTAATATTACTGCTTTACAAAATCGGGCTGATTTACTTACCGAAAGAGGATATGATGTAGCAGAAACAATTTATGCCAATCAAATTACTCAAAATAAACAACGAATAAATGCTTTAACTCAAGAAGCCACAGAACTTCAGAAACAATTAGATGATGCCGTAAAAGCAGGACGTATTCAAAAATATTCTGAAGAATGGTATAAGTGGTATAATCAAATTAAAAATATTAATAATGAGATTATAGCTACTAATAAAGAAATTCAAACATTAAATAATTCTATTCGTCAATTAAAATGGGATAAATTTGATCGTGGTCAAGATGAGTTATCTAATCTTATTGATGAAATGGAATTCTTAGCAGGACTGATTAATGAAATTGATCTTTTCGATAAAGATACTGGTCAAGTCACCGCTAAAGGAAAAGCAGCTTTTGCTCTTGAAGCACAGCAATATGATATTTATATTAAGCAAGCCCAAAAATATGGAGAAGCTGTAAAAGAATTAAATAAAGACATTGCTAAAGACCCCAATAATAAAACATTAATAGAGCAACGTAATACATGGCTACAAGCACAACAAGAAGCTATCGAAAACGCACATTCGGAAAAAGAAGCTATTGCAGACCTTGTAGAAAAAGGAATTAAAAAGCAAATTGAAGCCATGGAAGAATTGATTGATAAATACGAGGACGCATTAGATGCTGAAAAAGATCAGCAACAATATGCTGATAGTATTGCTGAAAAACAAAAGAAGATCAATTCTTTACAAAAACAATTAAATTCCATGGAAGGTGATGATTCTGAAGAGGGGGCATCTCGTAGACAAAAACTTAGAGATGAATTAAAAGAAGCACAAAAAGATTTACAAGAAACTCAAGAGGATCAAAGAATTTCGGATATTAAAGAAGCCCTTTCTGACATGCAAGAAAAATATGAAGAAGTTCTTAATGCAAGACTTGATAATATTGATGCTCTTTTAGAGGAAGTTGTGCGGGGTGTTAATCAATCTGGTGCTGATATTTGTTCTACAATTAGAGGTGTTGCATCTTCAGTCAATTATAGTATTACTGATGTATTAAATAAAATTTATACAGGTGTGCAAAATTTAAGCGGAGCAAATGCAGATAAGAGTGGTCAATCTGGTGCTTTAGTTTCTGGAACTTCGACTACGAACGGTAGTGTGAATAATACTTCTGCAACCACTTTAGGGAAATCGCCTACCCCAACTGTACCAGTTACGTCTACAACTAATAGTGGCTCATCTAGCAGTAATACAAGTAGTTCATCTAGTCAAAGTAGTACATCTGCTAAAAGTGCATCTACTTCTACTGGTAAAAATGGGTTAATTAAAGAAAACGGCAAAACATATTACTATAAAAATGATAAAAAGCAAACAGGTTGGCAAACTATAAGCGGTAAAAAATATTATTTTAGTACTAAAGATGGTGCAATGCTGACTGGCGTGCAAAAAATAGGCAACAAATATTATTTATTGGACAGTTCAACAGGAGTGTTAAAAGATCAATATACCGGATTATACAAACAAGGTAATGCGACCTATTATTTTGTAAAAGGTAATATACAAACTGGTTGGAAAGCAATGAAAGAGGGTAAACGCTATTTCAGTGTTAAAACTGGCAAAATGCTTACTGGTTTACAAAAAATTGGAAATGACGAATACTATTTTAATTCTAATGGTATTCTCCGCATAGGAAAATTTGAGACTGATGACTATACTCTTGAAACCGATAAAGATGGTAAAATCAAAAAGAAAACCAAGAAAACGGGCTTAAAAGTAGTTAGTATTAATACTCCAACCCCTAATAAAAAAGTTACCAAAGCATCTGGAACTATTTCGGGGTCTGCTGTAAAAGGTTTTGCTTCTGGAACAAAGAAAGTACCAAAAACCGATATTTATCGTGTCGATGAAGAAGGTAACGAAATCTTTATTAATAAACAGGGTAAAATTTATACCCGTCTTGAAAAAGGAGCTACTGTCCTTCCTCATAATGCGGCTATAAATTTACTTAAAGGTATGAGTAATCCCGCAGAATTCATTGCTAGCCATATGGATATGCGACCCAATAAAAATATTACAAATACCAATACAACAAATGGAGACACTGTTAATTATATTACATTTAAAATGGACGGAGTTACAAATTATGCGGAATTTATGCGTGAAGCACAACGTGATCCTAACTTTACTAAATATATTCAAGAAATATCTATTGGTAAGTTGAATGGCAATAATTCTCTTAAAGGTAATTCTATTCAATTTTAAATAATATATATTTTCACAATGGGCACCTGTAAAAGGGTGCTCATTGTTTTTAAGGAGTTTTAATATGAATGAAAAAGATATAATTCAAGAATATAGAGATAAAATTAAAGAATGTAATGAAATAATTCGAGAGAACACTCGACTTAATTTAAAATTGCGTGAAGCATTAAAAGAAATTAAAGGGTTAAAACAAGACCTACAACATTTAATAGAAGCTAATTCTTAATACAATGAAAGGTGGTGCTATAAGTTGAGTATAACAAATTTTATGTATGACGGTATCAGTTTGAATAGTTTTAAAGATGGCAAATACGTCATGGCAAATTTCACCACAGGAAATGTTCCAACAGAAGGACAAAGGAATATTGTCCAAACATCAATGTTTTCAGGTAAAGAGCAACCTTTTTTATATCAAAACTACTCTTCTACTCTTTCATTTATTATCAGCATTATTAAAAATCCATGTATGGATGATAATATTTATTTTAGTGTAGAAGATATAGAAGAATTAAAAAGATGGTTATGCAGACCAGCGCCACATATTTTTCGATTAATAGATTCTCAATATAATGATGTGTATTGGGAAGGTACGTTCAATATTACAGAAGAGGTTACTGGATCAAATCGTATAGGAGTAACTATGACTTTTATAAGTACCCGACCTTTTGCGCTTCAGAATGATGTTCAATTTTATGGAACAGTTGATAGTGGTAGTCCAATAACTATCAATGATCCCTCTGTTGAACAAGGGTTTTTATATCCTGATATGGTCGTTGTTTGTTTAAATAGTGGTGATTTAATTATTTATAATGATTTTGAAGATAGGACTACAATAGTCAAAAATTGTGAATCAGGAGAAGAAATTACTTTTTCTAAATATCTACAAATTTCTTCTTCTAACGAAACTCATGATATCTACAATGATTTTAACTACCAATTTTTCAGGATATGTAATAATTATGAAACGAATGAAAACGTGGTCACTTTTTCACTCCCTTGTAGATATAATATTACATATAATCCAATAAGAAAGGTGATCCCGATATGAATAAATAAAGAAGGAGGGAAAAATGAATAGAATAGAATTAGATTCAGCACGACAACCCATTATTCCCTCATGTATTCTTGCAAATAAGAGTGGACAAAAATTAGGGGTTGTTTTAATTGACGAACAATCTTTAACAGTAAAAGTATCTCTAGAAGATAATTGTATTTTATTATCTGAAATGTCGTGCGATGTACATAAATATATTAATACTTTTAAAAATCCTTTGTGGGATAAAATAAAAAATTTTAAATTATTATACATACCAATTTATGTTCCTCATATTAAATCTAAAGGTATATGGTATGAAATAACAGTAACTATTGACGAAAACGATGAAACCGTTAAACATCTGACTGGAACATTGGCACAATATGCCGAATTAAATCAATCTAAAAACTTCGAGGTTGAAATTCGCACAGAAGAAGACATGGATAGGGACGATTATGAAGATACTGTTTTTTATAATCCTAATAACCCCAAAGCATCTATCGTAGATAGAATTTTACATGATAAAGCAAGACATTATTCAATTAATCATGTAGATGATACTTTGAAAAATTTAAAACGAACATTTTCATTTGATGGAAATGAGATAATTGAATGTTTGAAAGATTTAGCTAAAGAGGTAGATTGCATTATTACTTTTGGAGAGTTTGATGAAACAAATGATATTTATAAAAGAACTATTTCTTTCTATGATGCGAAAGATTATTGCCCCGAATGTGGAAAACGTGGTGATTTTTCTAATGGATGTACTAATCCAGATTGTACGCACAGTCAAAAAATAATACCACGTTACGGAACAGACAGCGGAATTTTTATTAATAAAGATAATTTAGGAGAAAACATTAATTTATCAATAGATACTGATAATATAAAAAATTGTTTTCGTTTAACAGCGGGCGATGATGACATGACAGCTGCTATTGTAAATTGTAACCCATCTGGTTCAAGATACATCTGGCATTTTACAGACGAAATGAAAGGAGATATGTCTCAAGAACTAAGACAAAAAATAAATGAATATGAGAATTTATATAATACATATCGTTATGTCCATCTTATTGGAGCAATAACGAGCGAAGATATAAATAACTATAATAATCTCGTTACTAAATATCAATCATATTCCAAAGAAGATTTAATTCAATTAGAATATCCGATTAAAGGATATACCAATTTAACGTTAGCATATTATTATACTCTTTATTTAAATGGCTTTTTAAATAGTATAATGATGCCTTATTCTTCTGATGTAGCTGATACAAGCGCTTTAGAACAATTATCTTTATATCAAGAAACTACAATTGGCGTGCGTTCTTTGTCTTCAATGAATGAGACAACATCGGCTACAGAAGTTAAAGAATCAGTAAAATTATATATTGATACGTCACGTTATTCTGTAGAGATTGAAACTAGTTCTTATTCTGATAATAGATGGATGGGAACAATTATAATTACATCCTTAACCGATGAAGAGGATAAAGCCTCTGAAGAAAAAACAATTACCTTTACAGAAGCAACAGGTGATTATATAAAAGGACAAGTAGAAAAATTTATAAAGAAAAAAGAAGCACTATTAAGTGGTATTGTAAATCTTTTAAAGACTGATAATTCAATTTTTGCACAAGAAATGAAAAAATACAATCTTATATCACTTTCTAATATATCTCAAACTATTCATGCTGTTTTGAATATATTAGATGACGCAGGAATCACATCTCAAACTCAACCAGATGTCTATGATGAGATTTATGCTCCTTATTTAGAAAAACTTACTACAGTTAATTCTGAAATAACGATTAGAGAAAATGAAGTAGAAATTCTTAAAGAATTATTACAAAAAATTAAAAATCAGCAAAAAAATATTAATTCATTGCTTGATCTTGAATCTTATCTTGGTAATACATTATGGCTAGAATTACTAGCATTCCGTAGAGAAGAAGAGCAAGAAAATAGTAATTTTATAAGTGATGGATTAACAGATGTAGAATTAATTCAAAATGCCATGGATTTCTTTGAAAGAGCCGATGAAGATATCATGAAACAATGTGAATCTCAATATACAATTTCTTGCACATTAAAAGATTTATTACTTTTATCTCCTGAGACTTATACATCTAAAATTAATGATTTTGATATAGGAAATTGGTTGCGAATTGAGGTTGATGATAGAATATATAAATTACGATTAACTCAATATCAAATAAATTTCGATTCATTAAATAATATACAAGTCGAATTTAGTGATGTTAAAATTTCAAACGACTTTTTCTCTACTTTTGCGGGTATGAAGAAAACAACTAGAAATAATAAAAAAACTTTATCAGATGTATCCAAAAAAATAGATGTTTCTGATGAGACCATAAATATAGTGAAACAAATTTCTCAGATAACACAAGGTGGTAACAATCAATATATTGCTACTGTTCGTTATGATTCGATTATGGTAAATGATGATGAATCTTTAGCAGATTATTTATCTAAAATGTCGAAAGAGGTCAATGGGTCATTGCTTATTACACTTACTAATGAATTTCATGCAATTGCTACCGATGAAAATGGGGATGGTGGGGATTATAGTGATTGTTATACTGATGTATTACTTTATTATGGTATGGCTAATATTACTAACGATTCGACCGTGGCATGGAATATTATTATCCCCTCTAATGTTGTGGGTGTGTGGAATGCAAATACACACCGCATTACTGTAAGTAACATTACTGGTAATTATGGGGTTATAGAAATTAGAGCAACATATCAAGATTTAGAAGTTCGAAAAAATTTCGCAATAAAAAAAATAAAAGCAGCTTCTTCTCCTGTTACAGTTGAAATAACTTCAAGTGCAGGAAATATATTTAAAAATAGGGGAATTAATACTATTCTCACTGCAACGGCTAAAAGAGGAAACACTGATATAAGCGATGAAGTCACAACTTATCACTGGGTCAAATATGATAAAGACGGAAATTTAGACCCAAATTGGAGTCGATTAAATACAAGGACTATTACTCTCTCTCCCGCAGATTTACAGAGTAAGGCGGTATTTACATGCGAAGTGACAATTGATTAAGAAAGGAATTAAAAATATGGCACAAATTACATATGGCTCAATAACATTAGTTGATCTTAGTGATGTTGGGCAATTATCTGTATACCCTACAAGTAATATGCCTTTATCAATTATATATGATCCAGATCAAACTAGTTACACACCTAATTGGGGAAATAACAATTTAATATTATCCCCCACAGTTTATTATAATACAACTCAATTAGTACCCCCTACAACAGGGTTGACGATTACATGGAAAAGACGTGTAGGAATAGAGTCTCCTGCTGATTTGATAACAGGGGAAGAAGTTCAGCAAACGGATGGAAGTTTAAAGGTTTCAGCAAATCAATTTACCCCTAATTCCTCAATGTTGACTTATATTGTAACCGCAGAATACGATGAACCTGATACAGGACAAAGATTGCGTGCAGAAGGTCAAATTACGTTTAGTCTTGTTAAGTTGGCATCTTCTGCAAAAACCTGTATTATTTCAGGAGAAAATGTTTTTAAATATGACAAAGATGGAACATTAGTTTCAAATAATCCAATTGTTCTTACCGCTACAGTAAATAATGTTACAATTTCAGCTTGGCAGTATAAAAAATCGGATGGAACTTGGGCTAATTATCCCGGTTTATCTGCCGCGCAATTAAAGCAATCAACTCTTAGTGTAAATACAAATCATAATGTATTTGTAAGTGATGTTGCAACAATAAGAGTTAATACTAGTGATAATAATGTATATGATATACATTCAATAACAAGGCTAAGAGACGGTGCGCCGGGTGACAAAGCAGTTAGCGCAGTTCTTACAAATGAAAACCAAAGAATTCCTTGTGATGCAAGCGGAAACCCTATAGCTCATGCTTTTGATGAAGCCACAAGTCAAATTATTATATATAATGGTGGTGTTGATGATACTTCTAATTGGACTATTTCAGCAACAGGAACAAATGTTACTTTCACTAAAACTGGATCAACTGTTAGTGTATCTAATTTGACAAGCCCTACTGGTAGTGTAACTTTCACATGTAGCCGAACAGGATATGGAAATATTATAAAAACATTTTCTTTAGTGAAAGTTACCGCAGGTCAAAATGGTACTTCTCCAGTTATACATTCATTAGATTGCAGTGCTCTTGCAGTAAATAAAACTACTCCAGCTGAAGCAGGAACAGCGGTGACTTTTTCTCCTGCAACTATAACTATAAAT
>OCTX011934055.1_pt1 | contig 22856 bp, 17 predicted proteins | sample 1539691 | NCBI WGS metagenome assembly OCTX01 (sample SAMN02144231, study PRJEB22623) | gut metagenome | biome: sheep rumen | host: Ovis aries | place: New Zealand
TGGGCTGTTGCCACGATTCGCAACCCGTCTATTGGGCGCACGTCTAATCTGGCAATTACATCTTTCTTATTATTTCCATCACGTCTGTTGATGCCTTGTCCGTTCATCAACGCCAATTCGTAATGCAAATAACCGTTGAAAACATCACCGTAAATCATGGCTCCCATATCCCTACCATAATTCACGCCGTTCAACGGGTCTGGTCCTTCGCCAGCCAAATACAATACGGCTTGCGAATAAACGTCAATCAACTCCAGCATCGTTGGCGAGAGTGGATTCTCTAAAGTATAAGAATGTTTGAATTGTCCGACCCTCACGGTAAGGGATTTGTCATTTGAGAGTCGATAATCTGTGTAAAACTCTTGCACCACACTTGAGAAGTCGTGCATAAAAAGAAACGACCAACGGTCGGTGATTCGGGCTTTCGCCCAGAGCAATGTACGCTTTAAATTAAAGTCATTGCGATTTTTACTGTTGGCATCTTGCCAGGAGTAACCTCCTTGTGCATAGCCATTGAACGTGATTCGTGATGTGAAATCCTTCATCCAATCGGTTTTCTCATCACTTTTTTGTTGTCCCATGGCAGCATGACTGCTGAACACAGCCAATGCCACTGCCAACGTGGCCATTTTAAAGATTTGTTTTCTCATAAAATTATATAATTTAAAAAGTTTATAAAAATATTTCGCAAAATTAATAGATAATTGTTGGATACTGACAAATGTAACGTAAAATTTCAGATTTAATAACATTTAGACACAAAATAAATGCATTATGAAACAAAAAGCGGAGATTTTGCGATAAATAGCTGCGATTATGTGTATTATCACTATATCCCTAAAAAGGTAGATAAGAGGTTAATTTGTTTTTTTTATATTCATCTATCCAAACCTTGTGGATGATTCAGAAGTTCATACAGATATGCAGGACTTTGCACATACAATTCATTTTCCACATCTTGCAATGCTGTCATCAATGGTGAATTATACACACGTTCCATCGCTTGTTCTATGGAACAACCAGTATCCTCAATCACGTACTTCACCAATTCGCTCAAGACATAATCGGTCAAGTAGGTTGCTATTTGTTGACGTGATGGTTGATTCATACTGTTTCACTTTTTACTTTGTGGAGAATGCGTAATGCTTTTTCCGTTCCAAAATAATATTGTTGGTCAAGATACCTGTCCTGCAATAACTGGGCTGCCTGTTCTGGAGAGTAAATCCCTTCACGATAGCTCATCAGTTGTAAGACAACGCCATCATCGGCAATTGGTCCTACGACGATGTCATAATTGTGGATAGGTTTCTGGTTTTTCCTATCGCGATTGGCATCTACAAACAAGAACCACTCCACATTGGCTTTTTCAGGAAAAATCTTGATTTTCAAATCTAACTGAGAAGAAATATCATCCATTTCATAGGTTATCAGCGTCGCTATACCACCGAAGAGTCGCGCTTTTTTCTGTGCCATACGGATTGCAGTCTTTCTATCTGGTGTCAGATAGAATCCCTTACCGAAGTCCTTATATCGTAAGCCCTTCGCAATGTCTATCTTCTCGATGTCTTGATTGGAACCGTGGTAGAGTTTCATGCGAGTGTTCCCCCATTCTTTTGGCAAATAATAAGCAAGTCGTCTATCGTCTCATCCATCGATTGAAGATGTTCTACGTCATAGAACTCTATCAGGAAAGCCAGTCCCTTATGCTCATGCAAATAGCGGAAAGCCGCTTGCCGTGTGATAGCAAACCGTTGTGAGAATGCCTGAATACATGCGGTTAAGAATGGGATTTCGTACTTGCTCATCATAATTATATCCTTTATGGGTACAAAGTTACATAAAAAATCGAAAACTTATTTCAAAATAGGAGAAAAGTTATTATTTGAACTTTCTTGTATCCCACATTATTCTATATTTCAACCCAAATTGCGTTAATTATCTAAAAACTGACTTTAATTACCATCTTTTTTAGTAACTTTGCGACAAAAGACATGAAGTTACCTTGTCTTGGCAAAAAAAGAAACGAGTTTCTTTGTTTTGCGCTCGACTTTTCGTAACTTTGCAGAAATAAAAACGAATTATAATTTATAACGAAATTGATATGGCATTTTTAACTAACGACAAACTGGTCATCGTCGGAGCTGCTGGCATGATTGGTTCAAACATGGTTCAGACCGCTTTGATGATGGGCCTGACTAACGACATCTGTCTTTATGACGTTTTTTCACCTGAAGGAGTAGCAGAAGAGATGCGCCAAAGTGGATTTGGCGACGTGAAGATTACGGCTACCACCAATGCTGAAGAGGCATACACCAACGCTAAATACATCATCTCAAGTGGTGGTGCACCTCGTAAGGAAGGTATGACTCGTGAAGACCTATTGGCTGGTAATTGCAAGATCGCGGAAGAATTAGGACAGAACATCAAGAAGTATTGTCCTGATGTAAAGCACGTGGTGATTATCTTTAACCCTGCTGACCTTACAGGTCTCGTAACATTACTCTACTCTGGTTTGAAACCTGGACAAGTTACCACATTGGCAGGTCTCGACACCACTCGTTTGCAATCAGCTCTCGCCAAGAAGTTCGGCGTGATGCAAACCCAAATCACTGGTTGCGCTACATACGGCGGACATGGTGAGCAAATGGCCGTATTCGGAAGCCATGTAGAGATTGCAGGTCGCAAATTGACTGACATCATCGGCACAGACGAATTCCCCGAAGCAGAATGGGAACAAATGAAGAAAGACGTTACGCAAGGTGGCGCAGCCATCATCAAGTTGCGCGGACGTAGTTCTTTCCAAAGTCCATCTTACCTCAGCGTTGAGATGATTCGCTCCGCAATGGGAGGCGAACCATTCCGTTTCCCAGTAGGTACATACGTAAAGACCGACAAGTACGACCACATCATGATGGCCATGAAAACGACGCTCGACGAGAATGGTGCACATTTCGAAGTTCCCCAAGGAACTCCCGAAGAGAATGCCAAGCTCGATGCTTCTTACGAACACCTTTGCAAAATGCGTGACGAACTCGTTACTTTGAACATCGTTCCGCCAATTGCAGAGTGGAGCAAGATTAATCCGAACCTGTAAATCATACAGATAAGATTTCAAGATGAAGAATCACGAAGATGGAAAAAGCCCATTTTGGTGATTCTTCATCTTTTTTCACCTATTTTAATTACGGTAAGCAAACGTAAAACATTACCCTTAGCGTAAAATAAGATAGAAAAACCTACATAAAGCGAACGGAGTCAAGAAAAAAATGTTTATCTTTGCATCGTAAACCTAACAACTACGGTCAACAATGAAAACGAAGACATTGCTAATAGCCATTATCGCATGCTTGTTGCCTATTACCCTTCAAGGAGGCGAACCTATTTGTCATGTTACCCACTACGATGAGTTTTCTGGTTTGGCACAATGGAACGCCACGCAAATCGTTCAAGACAAGCAAGGAATGATTTGGTTTGCCACGTGGAATGGACTCAATCGCTTCGACGGTTATGAGTTCGAATGTTTCAAGTCAAAGGCTGGCGATGGTGTAGACATGCCATCCGACCGTATTCGCGACATCTTATTGGATAATGATGGCAATCTCTTGTGCCAATACGACGACCGTGTTTTCCTGTTCGACATTCGCACATGCAAATATCAATCGCTTTCACCTCAAAAAGAAAAAGAGATGATGGCTATGTTTACGAGACGCTCACAAAAAGCCCAAGCCCAATTTTCAGAAGCCCATCCCATTTCTCACCAAGATAAGTGGGGTGTAACTTGGCAAATCTTTCGCGACGGTACTATCCGCTATCAAGAAAAAGGCAGTAACACATGGGTGCCCTATCATCCCAACATCGAACCCAAGCCATCGTTGTACTATAGTCTCACCGATAAGGAAGGCAACGTTTGGATGCGTAGCGAATATGGAGCATACAAGTTTACATTTACCCAAAAGCCTTATACGCCCTTCCCACAAGAGAAGGCCACGCAAACACGTTGTTTCTTTCTTGACCAAAAAGGACGTTACTGGATTACCACCCGCAATGATGCCACCATCAGACTTTACGACAAAAACAATAACCTTATTGGATACATGAGCCAAAGAGGCTCTTTACAACACGCATATACATCGTTTGGCTCACCTATATACCATATTTACCAAGACAAAAAAGGTACTTATTGGTTGTGCAGTAAACCTAACGGGCTCTTTAGGTTGCGTGAAACAAGCAATGGAACGTTTTCCGTAGAGCAATTTAAACATAAAGAAGGAAATCCTAACAGCCTACCTAACAACGACTTATACTATTCTGCAACCGACCAATTAGGGCGTCTTTGGGTAGCCACGTTTAGAAAGGGAATAGCTTGCGTTGAAAACCCACAAGAACGTGACATCCAATTCGTACACATGGACAACGGATTGAAATATCCCAAAGACAATGGTGCGAGAACAAGACAAATACTGATAACCGAGAAAGGAATCTTACTTGCCCCATCTACCACAGGATTAATCGTTGCCGACGTATCGAAAAAAGACATCAGACAAATCACTTTCAAATTGCATACGCGCAATGCACAACGAAGTACGAGCCTCAGCAACAATGCCACAATGTTTGTAACGGAAGATAGCAAGCACCGCATTTTCGTATGTACGGAAAGCGGAGGCATCAACCAAATCGTATCGGAGGACTTACTACAAGATGAATTGGAATTCAAGCATTTCGACACTACGACTGGCTTACCTTCCGACATTACACTTTCTGCCATAGAAGAAGGAAACCATTTACTCATCGTGAGCAGCAATCAATTGATTACGTTGCGTCCAGACGATAATTATTCAGAAGGTTTCGGAACTTCTTTCTTTCATGAAAGGTTTCGCTTCTCAGATGCAGTGCCCATGCTCCTGCCAGATGGCAGACGCATTTTCGGATTACAAGACGGTGCGTTTACCATTATGCCAAGTTCGCTGAAGAAGAGTGGTTTCGTTCCTTCCATCGCATTGACTTCCATCTCCGTGGAAAACAACAAGCCCAACCATGCCGTCAATGCACTCGACACCTTAATACTATCTTCCCATGAACGAAATGTTACCATCAACTTCTCCGCACTCGATTATGCGGGAAATGACGACATTCATTACGCCTTCCTTATGGGCAACGATGAAGGAGCATGGAACTACATAGAAAAGACACATTCAGCTACGTTCTTGGATTTACGACCTGGAACACACCTATTGAGGATTCGTTCTACCAACAGCGATGGTGTTTGGGTAGACAATACACGCACGTTGACCATCATCGTGAAACCCACTTTCTGGGAAACCACATGGGCTAAAATACTCTATATTTTACTTATCGCCTTGGTAATGTACGCCATTCTTCGTACACATCGACATATTTCCGAGTTGAACAAGAAACAGAAGGAAACACATGAAGCCTATCTTGCCTTGCTCAACCATGAGGAATACAAAGCTAAAAACGAGGAATTGACAACAGAAGAAACACCAACCGAACCAACCATCACCATCAAGCCAGAAGATGAAGCGTTTATGAAAAGAGCGATGAAGTTTATAGAGGAACACATCGGCGACCCTAATATCAATATTGGTGATATGGCTGAAGCCACGGCAACCAGTAGGTCGGGATTGAATCGAAAGATGAAATCATTGCTTGGCGTTACTCCACTCGACTTCATCCGCGAAGCGAGAATCAGGAAAGCATGCATGATGTTGGCAACGGGAATGTCGGTAAACGATGTTGCCTACAGTTGTGGTTTTTCCGATCCTAAATACTTCGGTAAATGCTTCAAGGCAGACATGGGAATGACTCCAACCGAATATAAAATAGAGCATAAAGCCAAATAATAAAGAAAAATTACTATAAAAACTCATTTTTAACAGGAAATATAATTTGAGATTAAATAATTTTATTTAACTTTGCACGCAAACAAACTATTTGTATCATTAATTAATATTTCCATGAACCTAAAAATCAAACGATTTTCTTTAGCCTTAGCATTTTGTATGCTGGGGTTGGTGAGTTTCGCCCAGAAAACTGTTACAGGTAATGTAAAGGATGCTTCTGGCGAACCTTTGATTGGTGTTAGCGTGATGATTAAGGGAACCTCCACTGGAGCCGTAACTGACTTGGACGGAAATTACTCCATCCCTTCAGTACCTTCATCCGCTCAATTGACGTTCTCTTACGTTGGTTATCAGACAAAGACAGTCAAAGTAGGAGATTCTTCTTCTCTGAACGTTGTTCTTAACGAGGACAATACCACATTGGAAGACGTGGTTGTTATCGGTTACGGAACGATGAAACGTAAGGATTTGACTGGTGCCGTTGCATCAGTTAGCGGCGACAAGTTGGCCGCCAATCCGGTTTCTAACGTAGCACAAGCATTGCAAGGACAATTGCCAGGTGTTAGCGTCGTATCACAAGACGGTCGTCCTGGTGCAACAATGTCTATCCGTGTACGTGGTGGTGGTTCTATCACCCAATCCAACGAACCTCTTTACATCGTAGACGGTGTGCAGGTTAGCGACATCAGCGACATTCCTGCCGACAACATCGAGAGCATCGACGTTTTGAAAGACGGTGCTTCTACCGCTATCTATGGTGCACGTGGTGCAAACGGTGTAATCCTCGTAACCACCAAAGGTTCGAAAGGTGACGGAAAAGCCAAGGTTAAGTACAATGTTTATTACCAAATCAAGAAGTCTCCCAAGGCTCTTGACGTAATGGATGCTTACCACTATGTACTTCACAACTGGAGTTATGCTACGGCTTACGGCATGAACGAGGAAGACGGTATTGCTGAATACTTCGGCTTAGGCTCACAATTTGGCAACCATCTCAATGATTACAAGAACGTAGGCGTACATAACTATGTAGATGACGTAATGCGTACCGCTGGTTCTTGGAACCATGACTTATCACTCTCTGGTGGTAACCAAAACACCAAGTATTATGCTACCGTAAACTACTTGACCGATGATGGTGTACGCATCAAATCTGGTTTCAAGCGTTGGAACGGAAATGCAAAGATTTCACAGAAGATTACGAAGAACTTGACATTCGATGCTGACATCCGCTATAGCGAGATGACATTCGAGGGAACCAACTTCGACTATGCATCAGGTAACTCCGTTTATGGCTATCGTCCAATCGACAAACCTTTAGGAAAGGACAATTCATCATTGCTTTCTATGGGTAGCTCAAGTGTGGAAGAAAACTTCAACCCACTTAATATCATTGATAACTATACCAACATCACCAAGCGTCAACGTCTGCGTGGTATGGGTGTGCTAACTTGGAAGGTTATCGACGGTTTGACCGCAAAGACTGAACTTTCATTAGGTCGCAACTGGAGTGAGACAAGATATTGGGATGGCGGTAAGTCTACCAATCCATACAATCAAGCACAACTCACGAAGGGCAATGGTTATAGCGTACGTTGGGCAACCACATTAAACTATGAAGTTCAAGGACTTGGCGAAGACCATAGTCTGTCATTCCTCGCTGGTAATGAAGTGTTGGCAAGCAAGTCTAACTCAAGCAGAATCACGGGTGCAGGTTTCCCATCAGAATTTGACATGGATCGTGCATTCGGTTTGATTCAGATGTACAACATGAAGGATGACTTCTATGACCAAACCAAGCGTACTTCTGACTTCTATAATACTATCGGCGAACCCAAGCACACGTTGTCTTGGTTCGGTCGTGTTAACTACGATTTCTTAGGACGCTATCTCTTCACCGCTACGTTCCGTGCCGATGGTAGTTCTAACTTCGCTCCTAACAAGCATTGGGGATATTTCCCATCAGCAGCATTCGGTTGGCGTATCTCTGACGAGCCTTTCATGGCTAATACGCGCAGTTGGCTCGACAACTTGAAACTCCGTCTTTCTTACGGTACTTCTGGTAACGATGCCATTGACGCCAGCCTCTGGAAAGAATATTGGGAACCAGAAATCACTTGGAATGGTGACAAGCGTACCGTAACGTTCAAGCCAGGTGCAATCCTTGCCAATCCCGACTTGAAATGGGAGACCACCATTTCACGTAACCTCGGTATCGACTATAGCTTCTGGAATGGTAAGTTGCGTGGTAGTATCGAAGCATATTGGAATACCACCAAGGACATCTTGATGAAAGTGCCTGTAGCCGAGACTACTGGTCATAGCTATCAATACCAGAATGTTGGCGAAACATCCAACAAGGGTCTTGAACTTTCCGTATTCTATGAAATCGTTCGTTCAAAAGACTTTAACCTCAGCGTAAACGCCACCTATAATTATAATAAGAATAAGGTGGAAAAAGTACGTGAAGGCGTAAATGCAGATACCCACACCAACTGGGGTTCTTCTATGAAGCGTCCATACAACGATTATATCATCCGTACTGGCGAACCTGTTGGAACTATCTTCGGATATAAGTCCGCTGGTTTCTATAGAGTAGAAGATTTCGACGTTGTGAATGGCGTATGGACTTTGAAGGCTGGCGTTCCCGACATCAAAGGTGTAGTAAACTACTCTGGTTACAAGCCCTACAATTTGCCTGAAGGACAAATCGCATTCCCAGGTGTTATGAAGTTTGAAGATACCGACGGAAACGGTACTGTTACTGAAGACGATGCTTGCGTAATCGGTCACACCATGCCAAAACACACTGGTGGTTTCAACTTCAATGCCAGCTACAAGGGCTTCGACGCTTCAGTTGGTTTCACCTATCAAATCGGTGGCGATGTTTACAATGCAAACGCCATGCACTCTATGATGGGTAACAAGAATACCAGTTATGGTTGGAACCGTTTGGCATTTGTCAACGATTGTTGGAAGATGTACGACGTAGACGCTAACGGTAATCTCTATGCCGTTACCGACCCAGCCGCTCTTGCTTCACTCAACGCAGGTGCAAAACATGCATTGCCTTATTGCGAATACGGTATGGTATCTTCTGAATTCATCGAAGACGCTTCTTACCTTCGCTTGAACACACTTACTATTGGTTATACGTTACCAAAGGAACTGACCAAGAAAGTTGGTATCAGCAACCTTCGCGTTTACTTCACTGGTGGTAATCTCTTCTGCATTACAGGATACAATGGCATAGACCCAGACGTGAACACGCGTCCTGGCGGTCAGGATGGATTCCCCGTTCCTAACTACGACTGGAACTCTTATCCACGTGCTCGCACCTATACATTTGGTCTTAATGTTGCATTCTAATTTATGGGAGGAAAGAAAAATATGAAAAAGATATTATATTCTACATTATGCGCAGCAGGAGTTTTAGCATTGACAACTTCTTGTAGCGATTATCTGGAGACCGACTCTCCATCAAAGACTGATGCCGCTTTTGTATTCTCAACAAGCGAAACCGCTCGTGCTGCCCTTGAAGGTGCATACGCTGACTGGATTAACGCAGCACAAAACAAGGTGTTCGGTGATGGTTTGTTCTATGCAGCCGATGTTGCCGGTTCTGATATCGAGCGTCACCCAGAGGGCTTTACCGCTCAACCTGGTCGTCACTATCCTGAATGCTTCTATCAGAACGGTAAGTATGCAGGCGAATATGCATTGTTGAGTTATCAAAAGGAAGATGATACATACGCAGCTCTTTATGCTATCATTAACAAAGCCAATATCGTGGTACAAGCCACCCAACAATCAGATGGTTTTGAAGAGATGGTGAAGGCTGGCGTAGAGAGTACGATGGGACAACTCTATGGTGAAGCTGTTGCGCTGAAAGCTACCGCTTATCGTGAGTTGCTGAAATACTTCGGCGACGTTCCTTACCTCAGTGGTAAGGCTACAGACTCAGGATTGCTTTGCGGACGTGATTCTATTTATGACGTTATCTTGAAAGAACTTGTACAAGCAGCTCCTTTGATGTTCCGTGTTGGTTCCATTCCTGGAATTACTGGTAAGAATTACTTCTCTCGTACATACGTTGAAGGTTTGATTGGACGTATTGCCTTGGAAGCAGGTGGTTATCAAATCCGTCGTAACGACATCACCCGTACGGATGGTGAAGGCAACCCATTGACCTTCGAGAAGATGGGTAAGGACAACAACAATGCTTCTTACGGTCGTCGTACCGACTATATCAAGTATTATCAGTTGGCACAACAGTATTTCAAGGCTGTTATCGACAACCCTGGAACTGCCATTTTCCACACCACTGACCCACGTAAGGCTGACAATGGTCGTGTATATAACAATCCTTATCAATACTTCTTCCAGCAGATGCACATGGACGATGATGGTTTCGCTGATGAATCTATCTATGAGGTGTCTATTGCACAAGGTGGTGGAAACGATGCACGTCCCTACTCTTTCGGTCGTCCGACTACTGGTGGTAGCAAGAACAACTATCCTTGCAAGAACTATGGTCAAGGTCGTATCAATCCTGCGTTCTATTATGGAATGTTTGATCCGAACGACATGCGTCGTGACGTTTCTTGTACGGTAACTGCCAGCAATGGTGGTGATGGTACTGAAATATTGCTTCCATTCAACCCAGGTTCACAAGGCAAAGGTGGTGGTATTTCGTTCAACAAGTGGGATGAGAACCGCCAAACAAAGGTATGGACAGCCAACCAACGTAAGTCTGGTATCAATGGACCTTACATGCGTCTCTCTGAAATCTATCTCGGATATGCTGAGGCATGTGCCATGTTAGGCAACGAAAGTGAAGCTAAAAAATATCTTTCCATCATTCGTGAACGTGCATTCCCTGCTGGTAAAGCTAACGTTGAGGGATTCATCGCAAAGGAAGGTTCTTTGTTAGAGGCTATCATCGACGAACGTGGATTTGAGTTCGCTGGTGAAGGTGACCGTCGCGAAGTGCTCATCCGTACAGGTCTTATCGGAAAGAAGATCAAGGCTATAAAAGATTTGACAAAGAAGATGCTTGACGGATTAGCTGCCAATGGTTACTATCAATTCGACAATGGTAACATCATCTCTAACCAAATCTACACAAAGATGGTTGACGCAAAGGCTATCAAGGGACACCGTCTCACCGCTCAATGTCCTGCTGGCAGCGAAAATGATCCTATCCTCTATCCAGGTTGGCGTGGTGTTAACGACGACTGGGCATCTTACGGATTGGATTACAAAGGCAACACCCTGACCAACTTGGCTATCCAAGGATTGTTTACCCGTTTGTCTGACGCAGAGGTATCTGCACTCATAGCTGATGGTTATAAGGCTGTGGATTGGGGACAGACACTCCTTAACAATGCCGACGAATACTATAAGTATTTGTTCTATGACTATGACTATGAAACTGCACCTATCCACTATTGGCCATTCACTCCTAACGTGATGAGCAACGGTGGATTCACGAACGGTTATGGTTTCAAGCAAGAATAAAACCAAAGAGAGGGATGCAACTAAAGCATCCCTTTCTTTTTCCATATCCAATATGACAAACGCATACTTTTCCCTTAAGACATGGTATTTTGTATCAAAAATACTATCGAAACATAATTATCCACCATTTTTGATTGTTTTTTACCCATGATTTCTATGAAAAACAAGTAATTTTGTAACCATAAATAAACTACATCTAAATAAATCAAAAAATTATGAGAGAGAATTTGAAGACATTGTTTTTGTCCATCATCATCGCTTTATCATTTTTCTGCAACAAGGCAATAGCAGAAAACTATCCCTATCGTAGTAACGACCTTTGGATAACCGTTCCTGACCATGCCGATTGGCTTTACCATACTGGCGAGAAAGCGAAAGTAGACGTTGGATTCTATCTCTATGGCATTCCACAAGACGTAGAGGTTAGTTATGAAATAGGTCCCGACATGATGCCATCTACCCAAAAGGGAAAAGTAACGTTGAAAAACGGACGTGCCACTATCAATATGGGTACGATGAAGAGCGCAGGGTTTCTCGACTTACGATTGTCTGCCACCGTCAATGACAAGAAATACAACCATCACGTGAAGGTGGGGTTCTCTCCCGAACAATTGAAGCCATACACGAAGAATCCATCTGATTTTGATGATTTCTGGAAAAACAACTTGGTAGAAGCGAGAAAGACACAATTATCCGTAACATGCGAGAAAGTAGATAAGTACACTACCGACGAGTTTGATTGCTATCTCCTGAAAATCAAGACAGACAAACATCATAGCGTTTATGGATATTTGACAAAGCCTAAGAAAGAAGGAAGATATCCCGTTGTGCTCTGTCCTCCTGGAGCAGGCATCAAAACTATCAAGGAACCTATGCGTAATACATACTATGCGCAGAATGGTTTCATTCGTCTGGAGATTGAGATTCACGGACTACATCCAGAACTGAGTGCAGAAACCTTCAAGGAAATCAGCGCTGCATTTTCCGACGGAAACGAATATCTCAACAACGGTCTTGACAATCGCGATAACTATTACATGAAACATGTCTACGTAGCATGTGTTCGTTGTATTGACTATCTAACTTCACTACCCGAATGGGATGGTAAAAACGTCATTGTACAAGGTGGAAGTCAAGGAGGAGCATTGTCCATCATTACGGCAGCACTCGACAATCGAGTAACGGCTTGCGTTGCCAATCATCCAGCTTTAAGCGACATGGCTGGATACTTAGATAACCGCGCAGGTGGTTATCCGCATTTCAATCGTACCAACGACATGCTGACTCCACAAAAAGTAAATACCATGCAATATTACGACGTGGTGAATTTTGCCCGTCGCCTCACTTGTCCCACATATCTCACATGGGGTTTTAACGACAATGTCTGTCCACCAACAACATCATACATCGTATGGAATCTCATCACCGCTCCTAAGGAATCACTGATTACCCCTATCAACGAGCATTGGACAAGCACCGAAACCAACTATGGACAAATGGAATGGATTAAGAAACATCTGGTGAAATGAAAACACTTGTGTCCAGAAAGTCAATTTGAGAAATCTGTAGTAATGATTTCTATTGTACAAACCATTCATTTGTAGCTTACAGAGCTATCGTTTGTGATGTACAGACCTATCGTTTGTAACGTACAGACCTATCGTTTACATTGCCTAAAGATATGCTTTGTAACATACAAACCTATGGTTTATACTAACATTCTGGTTTTTTCTTTGTTCGCTTCACGGTATGTTTAAACTTGACAGCCATGAGATTTAGTTCTATGGTACTTTCTGTTTGAGTTGTCTCACCATCCTCTATCAGAAGGTCGTTCATCAATTCACCTGTTCGTTGCACTAAGCTCTTTTGCCTTTCTTGGTTTTGCTCTTCATGGAGAGCCATGATATTGCGTGAAATTTCACGCAATTTGACAAAGGAGTCAATGATAGCGAGTGTTGTCGTGGTTGCTCGTTTGCTTTTAAGGATAGTTGCCAACATGTATAGTCCACGCTCAGTAAAAGCATGAGGATTAACCCCTGAATGTTTCATTTTATCGAACCGGTCGAAATTTTCGACCAGTTTACAAGTTTCATCATCATGGAGTGTCAACACATACCCTTCAGGAAACTTTTCAGGATTGTTTTTTAATGCTTCGTTTACTCGTTTAGTCTCTACCCCATAGAGTTCCGCTACGTCTCTATCAAGTAGAACATCCATGCCACGGACCTTGATAATCTTTTCCATGACATCTTTTGTATTAAATGCAATTGGTTCATTCATAGTATTATATTTGAACTTAAGGGTTATAAAAAATCCATGCGACTTGTAGAAAAACTACAAGCCACATGGAAATAGGAAAAAGGCTTAGAGAATCTGCTTATAGAGAGCCACGATGTCGTCACGAGTTACCTCACGTGGGTTTCCAGGTGTACAAACATCAGCAATAGCTTGGTCAGCCAATGCATCAATATCTTTCTCTGTAATGCCAAGTTCTGTAAGATGCTCTGGGATACCAACGCGACGGCTCAAGTCTGCGATAGCCTCACATGCGGCATCAGCAGCCTCATCAACTGTCATTCCATCCTTATAAACACCACAAGCCTTAGCAATGTCTACATACTTAGCCTTAGCTGCGGGAGCGTTGAAACGCATCACCGTGGGAAGCAGCATGGCACAAGCCACTCCGTGAGGAATGTCATGCAAAGCTGACAATGGGTGAGCCATACCATGGTCAACACCGAGACCAACGTTTGAGAATGCCATTCCTGCTACATATTGTGCTACAGCCATACCATCACGACCTACAGGATTAGTGGGTTCATCTACTGCAATGGGGAGATACTTATAAATCATCTCGATAGCCTTAATCTCAAACATATCAGACAATTCCCATGCAGCCTTGGTAATCAATCCCTCAATAGCATGAGTCATTGCATCCATACCAGTAGCAGCCGTAAGGCTCTTAGGCAATGAATACATCAACTCTGCGTCGATGATTGCCACACATGGAATATCGTTAGGGTCAACGCAAACCATCTTTGCTTGACGCGTCTCATCGATAATCACATAATTAATAGTGGTCTCTGCTGCCGTTCCAGCCGTTGTTGGCAAGGCGATAATTGGCAGAGACTTGTTCTTCGTGTCAGCTACGCCTTCCAAAGAAACGATGTCAGAGAACTCAGGATTACGAACGACGATACCGATACCTTTAGCCGTATCCATAGCAGAACCTCCACCGATAGCCACGATGAAGTCTGCCTCTGCCTTCTTGCAAGCCTCAATACCATCTTTTACGTTTGTAACTGTTGGATTGGGCTTCACTTCGCTGAAAATCTCGTATGCGATACCTGCCTCATCCATTACATCAGTCACTTGTTTGGCAACACCAAACTTAATAAGACCTTTATCGGTTACCACTAATGCTTTCTTGAATCCAAGACGTGACACTACTCCAGGCAACTCCTTGCGTGCGCCTGGTCCAAAATAAGAAACTTCGTTTAAAATAAATCTGTTAGCCATTTGAATAAAATTTAGGTTATTTGAAAAAGTTATTATCTAAGTTCACATGTTTTACTTTCTCAACTATCAAAGTAGATTGCGATTGATATTTATTGTAATATCATATTTATCAACTTGGTTGCATCGGAGATATTAATTGTGCCATCGCCATTCAACTCTGCCGCTTCCAAGTCGATATTACTACCATCTCCATTTAATATATAATTGATGATGCATGTAACATCACTAATATTGACATAGCCATCACGGTTCACGTCTCCGATGATAGACGACGTGGAGAAATACATCTTTGCCAGATTGCGTAAAGCGAAAGACTGATCGCCTTTCTCGTTAGTTGCCAACAATTGGCCGTCAGAGAACGTAATCACCAACGATTGTAAATCTACCGATTGCTTAGTACCATCAACTTGTTGAAATGTAAGTTTTGTATAATTACTTGCTTGTACCGAAAGCAATCCAAACAAAGCTATTACTACTGATAAAATAATTTTTCTCATAATTGATTAATATTTTTTGATTATACTACATGTCCCGACTACAAAAGTAATCATTTTTATTTTAAGCAAAAAATAATCATTAGATTAATTCATTTTGTAACGCAGATTTTTAAATGCAGTAATTAAAACTTAACAGTTTATTAACTTTATTGTTCACTTCTCACATTCGTTTCCACCCTCTTGTCACTCATGATTTCCTTTGCTGCATGATAAGCATCGAAATCCACCTTTGACTTCGTAAAATCAGGTGTGTTATATGAGTAGAGCGACGTTGAGTAATAATCGGATGGGTGATGTTGAGGCAGTAAGAATGGTTTGGTAAAATGGCCATTATCATCTACCGAAGTCAGATAAAGACGGGAATAAAGTCCATCATCACGCCTACTGGTAAAGACTATCCAATGACTATTTACATTCCAATTGTGATAACTATCAGCTTTGGAACTATTGATTTCCTTCAGATTTCTTGCCTCTCCCGTTTTCAAATCAAGCAACCACTGTTCGCTCTCATTGTGCCAAATAGAGAAATAGCCATAGTCAATGAGTGTGAAAAGGATGTATTTACCATCATACGACGGTCGTGGCCATGTGAGACTCTTTCCCATCTTGACGGCATTGAATATCGTATCGACCTTCTCACCAAACTTTCCCGTTTCGGGGTCAAAGTCTATCTTACACAGATTATACTTTTCATCCTTATATTGCAGTGGGTATTCTCGTTGGTAACACGTCATGTAATATAAGGTTTTGCCATCTGGTGAAAAGACAGGCGTATTCTCAGACCAATCTTCAGTGGATAGAAGCGAGTCAGTTATTATCTCATGCGTTACGGGATTATAAACAAATACGTCGGAAGAAAGATCGAATACCTCTATCCGTTCATTGGGAACTACGTGAAAACCCTGCCTTGTCTGATTGGTAGAGAAGGCACAATATTTTCCTGTAGGATGCCAATAAGGATAAACCATCGAACCGCCCAGTAAGTCATTTTTAGCTTTCAACCATTCGCGCTTACCATCTATCTGAAACATGGTTGCCCCATGATTACCCCTCACATGAAAGACAAAGCGTGAAGGGTCAGTCTGTTGGGCAGTATGACAATTCACACACATTCCAGGCACATGAGTATTCTCGATAATGGCAAATTCATCAAAATTAGACAAGTCTCGTTGATAAAGTCCCATACTGCTATATACCTCATACCCAGGTGCTATACGTCGGTAAGTGAGTCCCCATTCATCAAGTGGATGATTGCTGACATAAATTGGGAAATCTTTGTATTGCCTCCATTTGCCATCTATCTCAACACAAACGGTCACGTTCAATTGTCCACCCTTGTTTTGTGCAACCAATTCGTGCCATTCTTCAATGTCAAACGATGCCTCTTTACCCTGAACATGTAGTTCACCGCCTTTGCTACCTTTTATCACGACATCCATTCGAGCTAAATCCCCACCGACATAATTGAAATTCAACGGTGCTATGTTCACGGGAATCGTCACCCCTATGTAATCGGGATAAATCTTGGGATAGTCTTTTACCACGACTGCGTCTTTAACGGTATGTTGACAAGATACCAACACCAGAAAAAAAACAATCAAATATAGAATCCTTTTCATGACACTACTCTCCCACCATTAAATAATACCAAGTAGATTGCTTAAACCGACTTAATGCCGCTGGATTTTGTTGAGACCCATAAGCTTGGACAAACTCACTGAAATTGCGCAATATCATCTGATTAACAGAACCTTGTGGCGGTTGTTGATTGCGTTGTGCAAATGCCAAGCATACCGCTTCTTGGCAAACGCGAGGATTATATCTTACTTTCTCCTGCACCACTTGTAAATATTGCATAAAACGATTGAGGTCACGATCAAGCAACGGAGTCATCAACAAATATTGCATGGCCATGGCATTCTTCGTATTGTGCATGAACAATTGACCGCAAATCTTATCCACCTCGTCTTCGCTGAACAAGAAATCATCTTGCAATCGTACCTTTCTCAACCATCCGTAAACGGGATGTTGGTTTATTTGTTGCGGATTATGCAACAATGCCAATGTCTTCTCTGCCCACGGGCGATAGAAGATAGTCTTTTCCAATAGTTGAAGATACTTCCTTGCCACTTCATATTGTCCGTTTATTATATTGGTTTCCACCAATCGCTTGATTATACGACCACTCTTATTATAGTTTGGTAAAGCCTCCATCGATTCAAAGGCAAACCTTTGAGCCGTATTGATTAATCCAAGATAATAATATATCTCCCCCGTTAATTGCGCAGTAGTGAAATTACGTTCAAAAGGAGGAAGCAAACCTTCACGTCCTCGTTGGTAGAAATCAAATGCCCTATCACCTAATTGGTTGGTTATTGCCAACGCCAAATTAGTGGCACAAACGCTCATAGGCAAATCAGGAGTTTTCTTTTCAGCTTTGGCAATGATACCATTCCAATCCTTGATACGTACCAAATAGTCATATTCTATCAACTCGTATTTCTTCGTATCGTAACCAAAGATGCAAACCAACACCATGAGCAATACGACCACGCCAGCAAGAGTATAGCAGACACTCAATTTTACTTTAGGAAGGTATCGCACTCCATAACACAATGCCAATACCAATACGGGAACCAAGAAAAGTGAATAAGGCAAAATGTCTACAAAGCGGTAATAGTCAACGCCAACCATCAACTGACTCAAGGGATAAGGAACCCAATAAGCACTAATGAAGATACAAACCAAGGCGTAAATAACTGATAGCGGCATCAAAACAAAGGCCTTCAACAAGACCATAGGACCTATCAACCAATAAAGCAACGGAATGATTATCAACAGATATATCCAACAGATAATTTTTTGCTTGGGTTTCCAAAGCATGAACAACATGGCAATAACGAGAGCTATGACATAGGTAAGCATCACGTTTTCATCGCCCATGACAAACCACAAAGCTATCGGAGGCAAAAAGCTGAGTGCGAATAATAAGGAATGAAGAGTGAAAGATGAAGAATCACGAGATTCATCATTCTTCATTCTTCGTACTAAATTTAAATAGGTCAAGCGTTGCAAAGCCACATATAGAATGGCTATCAACAATGCCCCAATAGTACTGCTGTTATAAAACTGCACAATAAATTCTCCCAGATAGCGAGCCAATCCACCTGGTTGGGCAAGTCGTTCCATAAAATAATCAGAATCAAAGAGGAACAACTGAAATTGCTCTTGATAACTCAAGGCATAATAATAGCCGTATCGCCAAAACAGGAAGACCGCCACGCCAAAAGCAAGAGACAGACAGGCTTTCCAATATTTACTCAGGAATTTCTTCATTGGTGTCAGCATTCATTGTTACAATTCTGCCATCTGGTAATTTCTTTCTATATGTCGTTGGATATAATCTCGCAAGAAATTCACTCAACACCCCTTCCTTCAAATTCGCCGCCATTTGCCTTGTCCTATTCTTATAAGCAAGGTGTATGCTATCGGCTCGCATATTCAAAGACTCTACCAAACGTGGATTGCCATTCTTCGACGATTCTATTATCATCTTTTTGATTTCTCCCAATTGTCGATTGTGTGTCTCTGTGATGACTTTCCATTGCTCCAACGAGTCGTTTTGTGGTGTTCCAACACAATGGCTAATGCTGTCAATTGTTACTTTCACCTCTCCTGGTTCACCTACAACGAGCAATGGCTGAATGCCTAAGCGATAATGGTAGTCAAGAAGTATCTTATACATCTGCATGGAATCGGTCTTAAATTCAAACTTGCGACCTTTTATCTCAATGGAATCAACGGTTTCTGCCGTTTGGGCACCATTTAACGGTACTAAGAATATGAGTTTTCCATCATAGTCATCACTTCCCATGGTTCCTTGTATATGGCAAGTCGTAGGACTAACTTTGTCTTGACAACCACTAATGGAAACAACCATTAGGGTTGTAATTAAAAGGATAAGTAGATTTTTCATTGCTATCTTATTTTTACTTGTTTTCTTTCGTTATTAAATACTTGTCTATATGCCTCATGTGCATCAAACTCCACTTTCGTCTTCGTAAAATCTGGCACGTTATACGAGTCCATCATCTCCATATAATACTTTCTTGGGTTTCGTTGTGGCAAAAGGAATGGCTTGGAAACATGTCCTTTTTCGTCGATGGAAGCCACGAACAATTGTGCATACATTCCATTCTCACGTTTCGAGGAGAACACGAACCAATGGCTATTGCTACTCCAATTGTGGAAACTATCTGTGAGTGGACTATTAACCTCCTTGATGGGTCTTATTTCACGTGTCTTCACATCCATCAACCATAAGTCTGCATCTGTTTGGAAGACGGGAAAATTGCTTCTGTCGCTTACACAAAACATTAACCAACGTCCATCGTACGACGGACGAACCAACGTAACGCTTTTACCAAACTCACGGGCATTGATTAACGTATCTACCTGATTGCCAAATGTTCCTGTGGCCGAATCAAAGGAAATCTGACACAAGCTACACTTCACCTTTTCATATTCTGCAGGTACATTGCATTCTTTAGACGTTGAGAAATACAATGTCTTCCCATCTGGTGAAAACGCAGGGAATATCTCCAAGTCGTTTGTTTGCAACAAGGGCGACAACAACAATTCGTTGGTACGAGTGTCTAACACCATAACGTTGCTAAAACTATGATAAGCCTCTATACGTTGCTTAGTTCCTACGAAAAACGCTTGATGAACGGAGTTTACCGCATACGCACAATAATTGCCCGAAGGGTGCCAATAAGCATAACTTCCCGCTCCTTTGGTTGAGTCGGTTTTCGTTTCAATCCATTCTTGTTTGCCGTCTTTTTGTATCAGCGTTCCCCCACCCTCACCACGCATTTGCATTGTCAATTGTTGAGGATTGGTTTTGTTGGCAGTATGACAATTGAAACATCTTCCTGGCAACAATGTCTCGGTAAGTATAGCGTATTCATTGAATGAATGAAGGTCTCTTTGATAAATGCCGATATTTCCTCCCACCTCATAACCTGGTGGTATACGGCGATAGGTCAAGCCATATTCCTCCAAAGGATATGTGCTAACAAATATCGTAAAATCCTTATACTGATACCATTTTCCTTCTTTTCTTGCAAAAACGGTAAAGGAAAGCTTACCTCCCTTGTTTTGCTCTGTCAATTGATGCCATTCGTTAACATCGAAATCAGCAAATGTTCCATTAACATGAATCTCACCTCCTTTACTACCTCGCACCACAACATCCATATAATCTATGGTTTCATCGGCACAATTGAAGTCTAACGGAGCAATATCTACAGGAATAGTCACACCGATGTAATCGGGATATATCCGAGGATAATCATTGACAACTATGGCGTCTGTGGGCTTTGTCGTACACGACACAACCATACACATCAGCATTGCCAATAGATAATAAACCGTTTTCATCTTCATGAATCTCATCTTTGTGACTGTTGTTCTACATAACGACGATAAGGAGAATCTGGTACTGCACCATTCTTTTGAATGCACATCATTACATCTTGATAGACAAGTGGCATGATATTGTATCCACCATATTGCTGAACCCACGACATATATTGTTGGAATCCCATCAAATTGCGGTTGAGCAGCATTTGTCCCATGAAATAATCGAGAGCCATCTTGTTGTCGGGGTTGTTCACGAACAAAAGACCTAACACCTTGTCGATTTCGTCATAGTTAAACAAGAAATCATTTTTGAATCTCAACTTTCTGAGCTTTCCATAAATGGGGTGTTGATTGATTCTCGTTTCATTGTCCAACAGCTGTTCCGTTTCAATTGCCCAATGTTTGTAAAAAAGGCTTTTCTTCAACAAGTCAAGTTGTTTTCTTGCCACTTTATAATGTCCGTTTACTATCATGCACTCAGCTATACGCTTGGTACAACGTCCACTCTTATTGGCATTCAAGATAGACTCTTGTGTATCAAACGTATACCGTTGGGCTGAATTCACCATCCCCAATCGCCAAAACACCTCTGCGGAAGGTAACATTGACGTTAAATCACGAATACGAGGCATAATCAAAGCATCGTTTCCACTTTGGTAGAAGTTAAACATCTGGTTAGCCAATTGACGCTTTTGCGACAAGGCTAAATTGACGCAAACAGAACTGAATGGTGTCTTAACTTGATATTCTTTAGCTCTTTCAACAATTTCATCCCAACGTTCGTTGCGTACAAGATAATCTTGACGAACCAGTTCGTACAAATCCTTATCGTAGCCCGTCAGTTGTGGATATTGTAGTGGGATACGGTAGTAAGTCACTCCTGTCATTGCTTGTTGAAACGACCATTGTGGCAACAGGAAAGCATACGCTATCAACTGCACCGCCAATAGCCAACCAGTCGCCCACAGATGTTTCCACCCGAGTTGTATGACACGGATAATTACATAGAGCCATACTATCGGACCTATCATCCAATAAGCAACAGGCACTACCAAGATATCCATCCATGACAAAGACTTCTTCATTCTCAGGCAAGCCAACATCAATGCGAGGAGAATAGCTATTGGCAAAGACAGCATCACATTGATGTCGCCCATCAACCATAATAGCAAGGCAACAGGCACCAAACTCATTGGCCACCATGTTTTAGGCAACAAACGTGCGGTAACAATCTGTAATGCCACAAACAACAAAGCCAGCAACAATGCACCCAACCATTCTATATAATAGAATTGAACGATAAATTCTCCGAGCCAGTTCGCCAATCCACCAGGTATACTCAGTTTCTCTATGAAATAATCACCTGTCCAAAGAAAAAGCTGGTATTGTTCTTGATAAGAAAGCGCATGTGGATACAAGAAAAACCAAAACATGAATATGCCGATACCTACCAGCACCGACACCCCTATTTTCCCATATCGCCTTATTGCTTGTAACATTTAGCTGTTATGATTCTATAGTAGATGAATGCCTATTAGACATTCATCATTTCTTGCTTTGCTTATAGTGTGCGAAGTTACAAACTTTATTCTATATTTCCAAATCTTTGGCATAGTAATTATGAACCGTCTCGCAAGGATGATGTTAATGAGAGAAATAATGGAGAAAACTACAATTACGATATTGAGATAGCCACTAATGTTAGTGCTGATAAACATGGTATTTAGTGGTGTTAAAGATAGTGTTTGCAATAAGAAAACACATGGTTTTCATATTTTCGCAAAGACCTCCCGTATTTTTCACTAATTCTCTTATTACCAACAGATTAATAATTTCAAGACCTCATGTAAGACCTCACCTAAGACCTCCCATAGACCTCCCGTAAGACCTCCCGTCGGTGATTGAGTTTTGCGAGAAAGAAACTATAAGTATGAGCAACATAAATAGGAGATGTTAGGGGAGGTCTTACGGGAGGTCTATGGGAGGTCTTAGGTGAGGTCTTACATGAGGTCTTGAAAAACACAACCCATTGATA
>OCTX012265696.1_pt1 | contig 22849 bp, 19 predicted proteins | sample 1539691 | NCBI WGS metagenome assembly OCTX01 (sample SAMN02144231, study PRJEB22623) | gut metagenome | biome: sheep rumen | host: Ovis aries | place: New Zealand
TTGCATCATAAGACACTTAATGAATGGAGAATCATTAAAAAAGGCATTGATGAGAATGGAGACCAGTTATGGGCATTATATTCGCCATCTGGTGAAAAGGTTAGGACAAGCACTAACAAGAATAGATTGATGCGAAGTATGGAGCGAAGAAAGAAACAAGAAGCCATGAAGGAAAAGCCTAAACATGATATAGCATTTGAAAAATATTATGACATGGGTGAAAATAGAACATTGAAGGAATTATCAGAAGAGACTGGAATACATAAGCAGACATTATCAACATGGAAGAACTCTTTTAACTGGGAAGAAAAGATCGATAACAGAGACAAGGGTCAATTGCAGATAATACAAAGGGATAGGCTTGAAGCGAACCAAGAAGCAAGGAGCATATATCAAGAAACCATCAGACAGATAATGAAGGAGCAAGTAATCCAGCCATTAATGAATGGAACTTTCGATATTGAAGTCAAGAACATATCAGACATTAAAAGACTTATCGAACTTGACAACATGCTTGCAAGAGAAGATAAGGAAGAGAACAGACAAGCAGAACTTGATGCAAAGGATAAGGAAATCGTTAATCTTATAGAATCCGATGAAGATACTTGGGAAATGCTAACCAAGAAACTGGTTGAAAAACAAGGTGATGATAATGGATAAGAATATATTATTGGCTAAAAATCATTTTCCCACCTATTGCAAATACATGTATCCCAAGTATATTTATGCAGACCATCTGATTGAAATAATGAAAGCCTTGACTGACATAGAGCAAGGCAGACTTGACAGACTGATTTTAAACCTTCCACCAAGAAGTGGAAAAAGCCTTACAGTATCCACACTATTTCCAAGTTGGTTTTTAACCAAACAGCCAGACAAGAGAATAATATTCAGCACATATGAATCAAACTTCGCATCAAGTTTCGGTGCGAAAGTAAGGGATAATATCAAAGAGCATGATGAGTTTGGCATAAGAATAAACAATAAGACTAATCGTAAAGATGAATTTGAAATCAAAGACCATCTTGGTGGATACAAGTCAAGTGGTGTAGGTTCATCAATAACTGGTAGGGGTGCAGATGTTGCAATCATTGATGACCCAATAAAGAATGCAGAAGAAGCGAAATCATCAACAATCAAGGAAAAGAATATTGATTGGTATGAGAGTACACTACTGACAAGACTTGAACCAGATGGTGCAATAATACTCATTCAAACAAGATGGGCATTAGATGATTTGACTGGTTGGTTGCTTGATAATGAACCAGATGAATGGACTGTGCTTAATTACCCAGCCTTGAATGATAAAGGCGAATCTTTTTTTCCACAAAGATTTACTACTGAACAGTATTTGAGAATCAAGAGAAGCATGAGCGATTACTGGTGGAATGCTTTATACATGAACAACCCAATCGCTGATGGTGGAATGTTCTTCAAGCCAGACATGATAACATTAAAGCATAAGTTAGATGAAAGGATTGTTAAGAAATGTAGGGCATGGGATATAGCAACCCATGAAGAACTTAATGAAAAGAAATCAAATTATACAGTAGGAGCATTGATGTATCTCTTGTCAGACAATAAGGTTCATATACAGAACATTACAAGATTTAGGGGTACTGTCGGTGAAGTTGAAAGGAAGATAAAGAATGTAATGTCCAATGATGATTATGATACCATTCAAGTCATGGAGCAACAGCCAGCAAGTGCTGGAATTGCACTTAAACAGCATTGGAGTCAATACCTTACTGGATACCCATTAAGGTGGGTATATAGTAACAAGGATAAAGAGAGCAAGGCTCTTCCATTGGCTACTGCAATAGAGACTGGAATGGTAACCATGAAACCATCATCATGGAATGATGACTTGATACATGAATTTGAAATATTTAATCCAGCAGATGATAATTTTGATGATATTGTGGACTCTTGCAGTCTTGGATTTAATTTCCTTAATAGAAGTAGGAATACAATCAATATGGATACTTTCAGAGCAGTCAATAACATTAAAAGTAATAATGTTGGAACTGGAATATTTAGCAAATTAGGCAGAAGAATATAGGAGATGATAAAATGAGTTTGTTGGATAGGTTCAAACTTCGGAATACTGCTGGTGATGAAGTAACAAAGGCAACAAGAGAAAGCATAAGAGTTAATATGGGGTATGGTGATGAGAATGAAGAAAGCAAGGACTTGTCAGAAGTTGTTCCATTCAAAATCAATAGGAACATACCTAATTTTCGCTATGCTTATAAATATAATGATACAATAAATACTACAATCAAGAACATAATAGTTACAGCAAATAGTGAATGGACTATTGATTGTGATGACAAGAAGAAATATAGGGAAGCCTATGAATATATAATTGAGAAATCGTTTGATTGGAAATTGGAAGAACTGGCTAATAATTTTATAAAATATCCAATGGTTGATGGGTGCATTTATGTAAACAGATACCTTGATGAAGGTTCATATAAGTTCAGAATACTTGGTAATGATAACGATAGGTTCAAATGGCTGAATTTAAGAGACCCTAATACTGATGAAATCGTAGGATACAAGCAGAAGGCAAGAGTCAAGAAGATAAATGGTAACTGGAAATCCTTTGAGTTCGATACATTAGCAAATGCCGATTATGAAGATAAGGAATACAACTTTGACCCAGATGAGATAATCTATGTTCCATACATGGAAGAAGATGGTGAAGGTGTAAGTGCCATAGAATCATGCCTTGACCTTGCATACATGGAGAACAAGATATTGCAGTACATGTTGAGTTCTTGTAGAAATGCTGGTGGATTCCTTGGTGTTGAATTTGGTAATGAAGATATTGATGCTGGTGGATTGGACAGCAATGATATTAAGGAAGTTACTGATGCTTTTGAACTTGATGGTGATAAAAGTGTTGTAGGATACCCTTATGGTATCAAACCTAATGAAGTGGGTAACAGCAACATACCTAATTATGATAATATTATCAAACTCTTGCAGTCAAAGATAAGAAACAATCTATTAACACCAGATTCAAAATTCAATGGATATAATAGTAATCGTTCCACTACAAGAGAACAATTAAACAGTAATGATACTGGATTCATAACATTCATCAAATTCATACAAGAATTTGTAGCACCAGTAATTAATGAAGAGATATTCAACAAGGAACTTGAATTGAAATATCCAGATGCTGTCGGACACATTAAGTTCAAGTATGTCATGGATATTGATAATGAGAAGGAATTATCTGAAATTGGTGCTACTGTGATAACCAATTACCCTAACCTTCCTACTGAACTTGTACTTTCAACATACTATGGCAGAGTATGGAAGAATGTTGAAAAATACAAGGACTTGTATGGCGATGATTGGGAAGATAAGATAGAATCCGATTTAGGCAAGATGGAAACCATGTATGATGAAAATGATGGTGAAAATGTTGATGAAGATGAAGATGTTGAAGTTGGAGACAGACCACATGAAAAAATTCATGAAATGAGTGTCCTTGGACAGAATGCTTATAATAGAAGCCAGCATCATAAAAAGATAATGTTGCAAGGTACTGGCAAGAATAAGCAAGGCTCTGTTCAAAATAAATAAAAGGGTTGATTATTTTCAACATAATGATGTTGTTAATATATATGAAATGGTTAATATATTAGCCATTTCTTCAACTCCTTACTTTTAAGATGGGGGATTACATGCTTATTAAGAGACCGATATTAACAACTGGTATTCTTAAAAACAATGGTAAGGAAATAAACTATACTGATGATTTTTTAGAAAAACTTGCTAATCAACAAGGAGATGTTAAGATTGAATTGAATGCTCATGATGGCAAAGTCATTGGAGTGAGCAACAACTTATTTTTTGAAGATGGAAAACTTATCGCCGAAATGGATATTCCAGATGATTATATCATAGAAAATGCCGATTCTGGATTTAGTACAGATATAATACCATCAAAATTTGATGGGAACAATCTATTAGATGGATACCTTGATAGCATAGTTTTTCTAAATGACATTAGTGTAACTGGAAAACCAAATGATGAGAATACTATAACAAGATTATTGAATGTTAATGAAGATGATAATATGACAGAAGATTTAAGTAGATTATATGGTCAATTACAAGAAGAAAATAGAAGATTGAAAGAAGAAAACAGTTCTCTTCAATCAGATAATGAAAAAATGTCAAAGAAACTTGAAAAAAGCATTGAAAAATATAATGAATTGAATGAAAAATATGAAAAAGGCAAATCATTATATGATGATGGCAAGAAAGAATATGAAAAGGTTCTCAAAGTTGCCGAAGAGTTCAAGCAGATGAAAATCGATGAAAAGAATGAACTCATAGATAAACTTGTTCCAGCAGATGAGAAGGGTGTCAAAGATGAGTTCAAAGTTAAAATGTACAGCAAGTTAGACATTGATGAATTAAAATCATTAATTAATGATGATGCTCCATCACCATCAACCCCACCTAATGGTGCAAGTGGAGATGGAATGGGAGTAGATTTAGGTTCACATGAAGAAGAGCCTATGAATTATTTAGAAGTCAAAGAGGCTTTTAATTTATAAATACAAAGGAGATGATTTGTATGGTTAAAGGAAATAGAGCAGAAATGTTTTGCACATTGCCAGACAAGTGCATGGAACTGCAAGCATATCTTGATGAAGGATTGTTTGTAAAAGATGAAGATGCTATTGGTAACTATGGTACTGGAATCACCACTTATGCCCCAGCATCTGGAACTATCAAACATAAAGTGGGCATGCCATTAATGCCAGTTTCTGGAAAAGACAGAACCTACAAGGTTTCTGATGATGGAAACTTTATTGCTGTAATCAGAGCAGACCCAGAAGGCATTCCACCAGTTGCAGAAACTGATGATTTAAGACAAGCATTAATTCAATTCATTCAGGCTGGTTACAATTATCATATCCCATTGGCTGATGACAACCAAGCAATTGTTGCTGGTGATTTCATTGGTGTAACTGTCGATAGCGATGGTACTGTATCATGGGATAAGGGAGATGGAAAATCAAATGTTACCTTGATTGCTGTTGAAGGTGCAAGTGCTAATAGTGGAAAATACATTGATGCTTACTGTGTGAGTGTGATATTTCCCAGCGACTGATGATGAAGAAGAAACTGTTCCAGTAACAAGAAATATATCTTTTACTATTAATGATGGTACAGACCCTATTCAAAATGCTACTGTTAAAATAGGTACAGAAACTAAAACTACTGGTAGTCTTGGTGGTTGTACTTTTAGTGATATAGAAGAAGGTACTGTTAGTGTAGAAGTTTCAAAAGAAGGATACACTACTAAAACAGAATCAATTACAGTAGATGAAACTCATACAAGTTTTACTATTAGTTTAGTATTGAATGGATAAATTTTAAGGAGATGATTTTATGAGCGAACATGGAAATTTAAATGAATATTTATTCCAAAGAGACTTCCTTCAAGGATATGTCAATGATTATGTAAGCAAGGGTTTTAGATTGGCAAAATTCTTTACCCCACAGCAGACTGATGCTGATACTTTTACTAAAATTAAAGATGAGATGACCATTGATGAAGCGATCGAAAGTGGCAGAATGCACAAACCAAGACCAATGGTCAAGAATGCAGATATTGAAATGATAGCAGATGAGTTCTACCAAACCGAAATTGGATACATTCGTTCCATCGGATATGGTATTCAAGTTAATGAAAAATTAATCAAGAGAGACCCAACTGCTGTATACACTACTCTGAATAGGATTTCCAAACTTGCATACTTGATGGCTCTTGGTCTTGAAAACGATTGCTACGAAGCAATGAAAACAGAGGCTGGAATACAAGGAGATGCCTTGGCTGGTATTGGAGACCTTGTAGGTTCTGGTGTAACCCAAGATGACATTACAAGTGCTATTATCGATTATGGATTAGCATTCGACCTTGATGACATTGCAGACCAAGAACTGCAATACATTGTAGCAAGAAAGGCTGTGCTTGCTGACATCAGAAAGAAATTAAACAGCAACGAAATTGTGGTGAACAATGATTACACTAAAATCCAAGGCTGGACACCAGACACTTCATTCAACTATGCTGGTGTAAACTTTAACATCGGTTCAAAAACCATGCAGAATACCGAAATCTTCGGATTAGGAACTAACCAGAAACTTGGTAACATGTTCTATGTAACAGAAGAAGGTGCTTTCAAACCTAATATTTCCATCGGTGAAGGTGCAAGTGCTTTTGCTCCATACATTAATGTAACTCTTGAAGAGCCTAACAGAAAAGAGATGAAAGATGTATGGACTATTCGTATGAAAGCGAATGTTGGTGTTTCAATCGACAATCCAAAAGCATTATTATATGATAATAATGTAGGTACTTTATAAGTGTTTAAAATTGGAGGGGTATAATGCAATTGACAAAGAATGTGTTTAAGTATTTGGAAAATTTTTCAATAAATGAAATGAAATTGGATAATTTTGATGAAGATTCAGTATCCAGTTTTGTCAATCATACTCCTACAATCAACGATTCTTATATATCAACTAATGATATTTCTTTTTCTTTTGGTAATATTGATGATGTCATAATCTATAATCTTGATAATGCTGTGAATTTGAGCAATAGAAAAACCATCGAAATTGATGTTTATACAGCATCTGATATAGATGAAAATGGTGCAACTCTTGAAATTTGTAGTGGTGTTAATGGAAATGCCATTAGGGGTTCATTTAAAAACAACAATCATATTGATGGTGGTACTTTAAGCACACTTGTATTTGATTTAGGCAATATTAATAATATGAGACTTCGACATTACAGCAGTATAAGAAGTTTGAGACTGACAGTTAATGCTGATGATTTCATGATTGCTGGAATTAGTGCATTCAATAGCGAATACATGATTACTTATGAAGATTTGATAGATATTGTCAAGGCAAGCAATGCTTATGTGCTTGACAAGATTAACATGGACAAGACACCAGTAGACATGGTGTTGTATGAAGCCATATATAAGTTAAGTGCATATTACATATGGCAGAGAGCATCAGTTACTCCAAGGAATACAAAGAAAGGATTCAGTTATCTTAAAACTGATGCTGATGAACTTATCAAGTTTTATCTCACAAATGGATACCACCCACACTTGATACCATATACTGATACTGTTAGGAATAATAATCATGGAAGAAAGAATAGTGATGAGTTATTGCTTAAACAGCATAAGGCATTAGCGAAGGTGATTTATGATGTCTGATAAGGATAATAATTTATTGAAATCTGATATATTGACTGTGGGTAGTGAATTAAGTGAAAAGTTGAATGCGATAGGTGTTCCTAATACTTTCGGAAAAGCAAGCGAAGGCAAGGATAATCTGATGAGCATAATAAGAATGACTATTAATGGTCTTGATATGACAATAGACCAGATAAGAGAGATATTAAGGGATTATTATAACAAGTCAGAAGTGAATGCTCTTTTGAATGGTAAGTCTGATACATCACATAATCATGATAGTGCTTATGCAAGCAAGAATCATAATCACAATAATGTTTATGCTAATAAATCTCACCAGCATGATGGTGCTAATGTCATATTAAGCAATAGTAATGATGTTGATACTGAAATTGGTACTATTGAAGATGATATTACTTCGCTAAACAACAGTATAACGAACTTGGGTAATATTGATACTGGCTGGGTTACAATCCCTTGGTCAAATGATTTTACTACACATTCAACTGGACAAGATGCGAAAGTGAGAAGAGTTGGGAAAATCGTACAATTAACTGGCTGGGCAACACCAAAAAATGCTATGACCATTGGTGCAGATAGCCCCAAAACCATCTTTACATTACCAGAACAATTTAGACCAAATGCTAACCTTGAAATATTATGTCAAGGAAGTCAAATGTCAGTATTCCTATTAGATATAAACCCAAGTGGAATTGTACAAGTATCAAGATACCGATTCACTAATAGTACAAGTTCAACATATTCAAGTGTTCCAAGTGGTACTTGGTTACCTTTTACTGCAACTTGGATTGTACCTTAATCAGTTGCGACTACAACCCAATGAAAACTGAAAGTTCCATTAGCAAGGTGAAATTATGATTAGCACATACGATGATGAGATTGACACAATAACACAAATCATGATTGACTGGTTTACAAATAGAATAAGACAATTAGATGAGTTCAATCAAGACCAGATATACCAATCAACACTAATGATTGATGAGAAAACACCATTGCCTTGCATAGGATTTTATAGAAACAGAATAGAACCATATGAAGGAAAAGACAAATGTGTAGGAAAAGAAAAATACTCATTCGATTTCGCTGTATGCTATTTCACAAATCCTACAACACCAGAATATTATAATAATGTATTATACCATTTTGAAGAAAAAGTATTAATTGATATTGCAAGACTAATCAATAATGACAATCTTCCAACTCATCAAGATTATGAATACATGTCAGAAGCATTATCAATAGATGATATAACATTCAAAAGCAGTACAATAACAACCATACTGACTAATGGTACAAATTATAACTGGGGCAATATGGTGAGAATGATTTATCAAGTTGATTTTAGTATTGATGTCAATAAATTATAAGGAGATAGATTATGAAATTCAGATACAATGGCAGTCCAATATATGACATCGGATTGCTTTTAGAACAAAAGAATGGTGCAGATATAGACTGTGATAATATCATACACAAAGGCGATATTATCACTACTACTGATGAGAAATGTATCAGCATCATGAAAACCAATCCTAATTATGAATTAATGGTTGAGAAGAAAGAGAAAAAAGAGAAAAAGAAAAGTAAGAAATAGAGGTGAATTGCATGGTTAGTAAAAGTAATGCTTTGCATTTTGCTGGTGTAGGATTAAGAGATGAAACCAGCGAAACTACAAAAGACAGCAACACATTTCCAGCAGTATTTGTGAAATTTACTGAATTTGCTGGAAATAAGGAAATTGAAACTGAAACTGATGAAGGTCATACTGGTAGAAGAACCTTGAACCTTGGTGAAAATCGTTCAAAAGCATCAGCAAGTCCAGAAATTACTGATAATTTAAGACTGAACCAAGGATTGGAAGATTTGATATACTACACTCTTGGAACTATGACTGAAACCACAGTTGCTGGTGATGACAGCACCGAAACCACCTACAAGCAAGAGATGACTCCTAATGTGAATGGTAACTTGCCAGTCGCACATATCTTGCATGGTTTCAATGATAATGTGCAAGGTTGTAGGATTTACAAGAATGCTGTCGCTAATGAAACCACCTTCACAATGAATAGTGAAGAAAAGCCAACTATAAAAACCAGTTTCGTATCAGATTACCCATACTATGGAGATGACAGTTCAGTAGTATCACCAACCTTCGGAGCATACCTTCCAAAAGCATTAAAGGCTGGTGCATTATCTGTATTCTTCAAGCCATACATTGATGGTGCAGTTGTTCCGATCGATGAGAGTGCTGACAAGATTGATTGTCTCACCGAATCAGAAGTAAGTATCAACAACAACATTGAAGCATCAACATGTGCTGGTACTGAATTTGGAGAATCCAACAAGGACATCAAGAACCTTGAAGTTACTGGTAACATGACTTTAAGATATGTGGATAAGGATATTGAGAGACTGTTCTCTACTGGACACTATACTGGTGATGACAGTCATAAGGTTAGCGAAAATTCATTATATGGTGCATTAAGATTTAAATATCAGACTTCTTATGTGAATGAAGGAAAAACTGTTCCATTATTATTCCAAATCGATATTCCTAATGCTTGCATCAGTAATGCTGAATCATCTGAATCTGGTGATGATGTTAAAACCATCAGCATGGAGATTACTGCAAGTGAAGAATTAGGAACAGTAGGCAATGATATTATCAAAATCACTACACAGTCTGCTTTGAAATTCAAGACTGGCGATAATGTAACTGAACATATCTGCCAAGAAATGCCAGCATAAATAATATTTTTTAATATTATTTATATTATTATTCATTGGAGTTTTTATATATGGTAAGATTTAGTAAGAAAGTCATAGAAAACGAAGGTAAAGAGATAAGAGAGTTCATCAAGAAGAACAAATACTATCCAAGATATGCCACAATGACTGATACTGATGGGAAGAGCCATAAACTGCTTCCTAAACAATATAATGGAATATTTGAAAATGCCAATGTATACAGATTGAAGAATGGTAGATTGCCTAATTATGTAACTCTTAATTCAACTGCCAATAATCCTTTGGTCATGGATTACCAAGACAATAAATATACTTGCTGTCCGACTTCATTAAGCATGGCTATACAAATGCTTTATGGCTTCAAATCAGAAGTGGAATGCAAAAAGGCATGCAAGACTGTTGAAAGGGATAACATTGGTACAAGCCCATCAAATCTTATTAGTGGTGCGAAGAGTCTTGGATACAAGGCAGAAGTCATTAAGAGAAATTTCAATAGTGTGTCTGCAAGTTTGAAACAATGCAAACCAGTTATAGCACATGTACAGACTAAATCAATAAGATATACTGATGGAACTGGATATGTTAATGATTATGGTCATTACATACTCATATGGGGTACTTATGGCGATAGATACAAGGTTGCAGACCCATCAAGGGGATTGAAGCAGATTTCATCAAAAGTATTGAATAATGCTACTAATGGTAGGGATATTCATTATTACAGCATCAGTCCTTTATAAGGAGGTGATTATATGGACATAACAACTGTTCGTATTATCGTTGTCGGAATTATCATTTTCGGATTGGCTGGTCTTGTAATGAATCAGATTGAAATAGCATCAGTAGCATTAGGTGCTATTAGTGGATTTTTAAGCAAAGAGGCTATTACTGAAAGAATTGATGAAGATGAAGCAATTGTAGAAGATGATTAAATGGGTTGGAAGGAAAATATAAACCAGAAACTGGAAAATAATGAAAGGGTGGATTTATTGGAAGATTTGCCGATAAAAAAGGATTTATGGTTGAAGAACTTTATTAAATCTGCTACAAGTGTGCCATTGTTCGCACTTGGTTTTAATTTCATTTTTGCTGGTTTTAGTGCTTGCCCACATAATGAAATCCAAATTCTTTTAGGTGTAATTGCTTCATTATTGGCATTGATAATAATATTTGTTATCGATAGTTATCATCAGCAAGTTAGAAAATATGAATTGATGAGCATTAACAACAATCAAACAATAAATGAAGATTTTGTCAATAATGCCATCAAAGAGATAATCAAGGAAGATTTAAAGAAAGCATTATATGAAGATGATGACTAATTAAATTGATTTGTTTTCGCACCCTTTTATTTTAATAGGGTGTATGTTTTAAATTATTAATATGTGATTAAAATGACTAAAAAAATTACAATTGAATATATAGGAAAAGAAAGAATTTTTACAAACAATTCTGCTTTTGAGAATAACGAAAATTTAGAAAAGATGACTGAAAAACTGACAGAGATTACCCAAGACCCTAATGCTCATATGAAGGATATTTATATGGCAATGGGAGAATATGTGGCTACTATTTTTGAAAACTTTGAACCGAACGAAATGCTCAAAGCAGATGAATTGGAAGTATATCTTGTTAGGGGATTAAACACTATCAAGAATTTATATAAGATGGGAAAATCCAAAAAAGAAATCGACAAGGTAAAGAATCAGATTATAGAAAAAGCAATAGAAGATGAAGTGTTTCGGTTATGATGATAATATAGGCTATCCCTTGGAAATAGACCTTTGGGATAGCCTTTCTTTTTATATAATGCAAATCACACCAGCATTATCATATAATGATTTATATCATATGCCAGAAGATAGGTTCTTTGCATATTATCATTTATCAAAGGAAAAGCATGATATGGAAATAAAGGAACTGGAAGGCGATAAGAAGAAAGATGATGATTTTGTTGGTGAAGAAGATGAAGAGGCTGTTGATTTCTTTGAAGAAATAACTGGATATAATGATTAGAAGGTGATTATATGTATGCTCATTTAATAAAAACTGGCGATACTTTCAGTCCAAGATTGAAAGAGATTCGTAGTGAAATCAATCCCACTTCATTAAAGGCTGTTGAAAAGGCACATGAAATATATAAGAAAATACAGTATCCATTAGTTCCTATGTCAGACCAAAGAATGACTGGTCATCAAGGTTTATTGTTATCAAGTATGGATAAAGTTAGAATGTTGAACTTTGGCGAAAGTGTTGGAATGGAATTTGGTTTTTTTGCACATGACCCAGAAACACATGAAGATTATGCTTTTGTTCAAGAATATTCATATCCACATAAATATGAAAGATATAGTGGACATAAACCAACAATGAGATATTTTTGGAAAGGATTACATGATAGTAACGAAAAGATGCTCACTTCATTGAATGATACTTTTAAACCACTATTAAGGTAGGCGATAATGATGAGTAATTATGAAATATCAGCAAAATTGGTGATAAACAATAAAAGTGCTATGAAGTCTCTTGATGATGTTATCACCAAACTTAAAAATTATAATCAAGCCAATGACAGATATTCTAAATCATCAAGGGAAAATAATGATAAAGAAAGAGCATCTGTTAATAAATTAAGCAAAGCCTATGACAATAGCGATAGGACAAGAAGGAAACTGACAAGTGGCATAAGCGAACAGAGACTTAAAACCGATAACCTTGGAAAAGCCATTGAAGCAGAACATAAGAGACTTCTTAAACAGAATGCTACTGTAAGCCAAGCAACAGAGGCTTGGAAGGATTTTGCAGATAAAAGGGGATTGACTTATAAAGATGGAAGATTAAGTTCAGCATTAAAGGATAACAATCTTCAAATTAAGAACTTGACAACTACAAGCAAACAAGCATCAAGTGCTATTAGAGATTTCAGTCAAGGATTCAATAAACTGCAAGGTAAGTTAAGAGAAGGTACATTAACAACTTCACAATTCAATTCAAGAGTAGGCAATCTTGCTAAAAGAGTAAGTGGAGAATATAATGTAGCGATAAGGAATGCTGGTGATGCCAATTATCATTTCAAGGATAACATAAATAATGTATCCCAAGCAATGAAGAATTATCAGCAAGCATTAAGGAATACACAAAGACAGATACAAAGGGGTACTTTCGGACAGCAAGACAGACTTAATCTTGCACAAACAAGAGATGAACTTGGCAGACTTGTAATGGGTACAAAAGAGTATAACCAAGTAATGCAGAAGAATTTTGTCAATTCCAAGCAGATACCTAATACTTGGAAGGAGATTAATGCTACATTAACCAAGAATGCAAGTACACTTGGTATCACTCATGAACAGATAAGAAGTCTTAACAACACCATGACCAGATGGAATAATACTGTTAATACTACTGGTGGTAATCTTGGAATGATTGCCAACAAGACTGGAAATTATAACAGATTATTAACCACAACTACAAGGTCTCAAAGAATGCAGAACTATGCCATGCAAGTTTCAGCATTAAGATATAATGCTGTTGGAACAATGGCTGGGTTCGTTGGTGGTATGCTTGTACAGCAACTTGCTTTTGGATTTGTAGAAGCCCGTATACAAGCAACCAGATTTGAACAGCAAGCACAGCAAATGCTTAAAACAAGCAATATGACTTCCCAAGAGATAGACCATCTCACCGAATCAGTAGAGAATTATACAAAGGCTCATAGAAAACTTAACACCCAAGGATTGAAATATACAGTAGCACAAGTTGCCAAATTAAACAATTTGTCTGGAAAAGAAGCCGAAAAGGCTATACCAGTAATTGCAGATATTACCAACATGATGCAGATTAATGGTAGGACACAAGAAGAATCAATCCTTGCAGTAAACGATGCACTTGATGGACAATTCAAGAGATTGCAAGAAATCGGTGTTAGTGGAAAAGAGATGCTTAAAGATTATGGCTGGACTGGCGATGTTGAAGATAAGGACAGTCTGATAAAGGCTCTTGCAAAGATCGGTGAGAAGAAAGGCTGGTCTGATTTGACTGCTGATGTTACCACACTTGATGATGCTTATAATGTTCTTGGTAATACTATTGATGATTTCCTTACACCAGTAGTTACAAGACTCACACCAGTAATAGTGAACATGATACAAGGATTAAGTGGATTGATTAGTGTATTAGGTGATGCACCATTACCAATACAAGCATTAGCGAGTGGATTGTTAGTTCTTGGTACAGCATTTGGTAAGATGAAATTTGAAATGCTGTCTGCAAAAATAATGGGTTCAGAATTTGTTGCAAGACTTACTGGTCTTGATGATGGTATGTATGGTATAACAAGAAGTGTAGGTTCTCTTAATCTTGCACTTAAAGACCAAGCAATAACCTATGAAGAAGGTGTTCGCTGTCTCATGGATTATCATGCAGAAACAATCGGTGCAATGAATACCTTCAAAGGATATAATGCTGAATTGACTGAAAACATTGTTGCCATGCAAGCACTTGATTCACAAATAGCATCATCTACTGGAACTATGCAAGCAAACCTTATTGCTGAAAAGGAAAAACTGATGGCTACAAGAGAAACAATTCTCAATCATAGGCAACTTGATTATTCTTATGCACAATACAAACTTGCAATGGATAATGCAAGCATTTCACAAAAACAGCAAATAGCGAATATTCAAAAACTCATTGGTGCATCTGATGAAGAAATGGCTATGCTCATAATGAAAGGGGATTATTATGATGCCACTACTGGTCAGAGAATTGCTGTATTGAATACTGAAACTGGTGAGATAGATACTAATACTCTTGCATTGATGACTAATACAGAAGCCATGTATGAGAATAGAATGGCTGGTATTAGAGCATCATCACCACTTCCAATATTCGGTAAAGAGACTGTCGCACTTGATGCTTCAACAAGAGCATTAATGGGAAGAACTGATGCTCAATTGGCAGATAATGTAGCCACAGCATTAGGTGTTTCAGAGAAGGAAGCACAGAATATTGTTGAAGAGCAAGCCATTGCCATTGCTGATGCTTATAATGCTACTGCAATAGAAAAGATAAGTCAAGAAGAAGCAGAAGCAGTAGCAAAAACAGCATTGAATATGGTTACCCAAGAAAGTGTTATAGTAAGTGAAGAAGAATTTGCTGTGAGACAGATGCAAGCCGAACAACTTGCAATGCTTACTGGTGAAACTACTGCATTAGATGGTGTTAAAACTGCTGATGTTGCATTAACAGAATCCCAAGCACTTGCTAATGAATTGCTTACTGCTTCAACAGAAAAACAGACTGTTGCTACAAGAATAGCCAATTTCTCATTAAAAACTTGGATAAAGAACTTATGGTCTACTATTAAGACTACTGCAAAAGCAATAGCACAGCAAGCATTAATGACTGCTACATTCTTATTATTTGACCCAGTAGGCTGGGCAGTTGATGCTGTATTGATAGCAATAACTGTATCAATGTATGGTCTTATCAAGGCACAAATGGCATTAAGCAGTTATCTTGGAGAATATAATGACTTGTTATCAAATGGTAGGGAAGAACTTGACAAATATGACAAGAGACTTGCCGAACTTCAACAAGGTACAGAAGAATATAATGATGTTCTTCAACGAAGAAATAAACTTGAAGAAGATTATAATAGGGCATTAAAGATTGAGAAAGATTCAGATAATAGAAGAGATAGTGGTCTGAATAATATTGAAAAATATACCAAGAAACAGATTGATGCCATTAACAAACTTAATAACACATCATACGATTATTCCAAACTTACAAAGGCAGAAGAAGAAATTACTAAATTAAGCAAGGCACAAAAAGAATTTGGAAAAGTCGCAAAAGTTCGTACCGAAGATTTAGTTAAAGCACTTGATGATAATGGTGCAGATGCTGAAACCAAAGTTCATTTCTTGCAAGATTACCAGCAACAACAAGAAGATGTCATTAATGCCATGGACAAGATGAAGTCTGATGACTTGATGGAACGAATCGGTGGTTACTGGGATAACTTCTGGGCAAGAATGGCTATGGGCTGGACAGAAGCATGGGCTGGTGGAATAGATAATTGGATAAAGAATCTTCCATCAGTAATAGGCAATTGGTTCAGCAGAATAGACTTTGGAAAAATGGCTACTGATTTCTTGAAAAATGCTAAAAGCATTATGAAAGGCATAAGTGATGGATTGGCTAAACTCTTCCAAGAAGGTAGTGGGGAAGAGACTGGTAATGCCTTGAAGGATTGGATACTTAATGGTCTTAAATGGTGCTTTGAGAATAGGGAACTTGTTTCAACAACAGCATTGCAGTTTTTAGAATTGATATGGAATGTTCTTGTATTTGCTTCAACATTAGTTCCAGACATGATTATTGGAATAATTAAAAGCACCGACTGGGGAAGTGTTGGCGAATCATTAAGCGAACAAGTAGGTGCATGGTGCGATGTGGCTGGACAGAAGATAATGGAAACATTGACATACTGGCTTAATCCTTACAATTGGCTTGTTGAAGGAACAAACAGCCTAATGAATACAATATTGTATATAATAGGTCTTGACCCAGTAAGTATTGAAGATACAAAAACTGTAATTGATGCTTCATTGAAATCCATTAGCGATACTATAATGTACTGGCTTAATCCTTATAATTGGTTTATGGAATTTGCAAACCAAGGACAGAACATGGTCTTGGCATTATTAGGATTAGACCCAGTATCAGTAGAAACAACACGATTGACAATAGAAACCGAACTTCAAACACTTGTCAGTACCATAACATACTGGCTTGACCCAGCAAACTGGGTGATTGAAGGAAGCAATGCGATTGAAAATTGGTGGAACACTAATGTTGCAGACCCACTTGATAGTGCTTTGAGCATGCTTGGAATAGACTTGCATATTGGTGGACAGAATGCTGGAAATTCATTAAAGACTGGATTGGATAATGGTTCAAAAGGTTCTGATGATGCTGTTCAAAATAACATGAATGAAGTATCAACCATACTTGATGTTGCTAAAACAGTATTTGGAGTCAAAGGTAATAAGGCTGGTGGAAATATCAAATCTGGTATTAAAACTGGTTCAAAGAACACTTCAAATCCAGTAAGTGATGAAATGGCTGATATTAAGAGAATTATTGATGCACAGCATAATACATTCTTCTCATCTGCATTTGAAGTCGCACAATCCATTATTAGTGGAATAACCAGTGGATTGAACCGACACAGTCCTGGGGACGGTGCTAAGACCGTTTTAGCCGAAATGGAAGATGCTGGAATGTTTATTGACAAAAATATCCCTATTCTACAAGAAAAAGCCAGAAGTGCTGGTCAAGCAGTTGCTGATGGAATGACTAATGCGAAAGGTGGCTTCGACCTTATAAGCAATAATGCAGAAATAGTAGCATCAAACAATGCAACCCAAGCAAACACAGTTACACAGTATGGCAACATGACTAATACTGTAACTAATGCCTTTGGAGTAATGAGTGATACTGCTAATGCTGATATGAATAATGTGGCTATGCAGAATGCAACTTATCTTGCACAAATGAATAATGATACAAAAACAAACATGGCACAAATGCAGACAACTAATGATGAAAAACTTAAAACCATGCAATCCACTACTGTCAGTACAACTAACAGCATGACAAGAGCATGGGAGAGCATGAGAGGAAATATCGTCAATAGTGCTACACAGATTAGGAACTTGTCATATAAAAAGTTTAGCAGTCTGCATAGGAGCATAAGTTCATTCTATAAACAGATACAATCAGCAACATTCAGTAGTGGTCTTGTTGCTGGAAGTCCGAATATTCACAGCAGAAGTGTTAGAAGAAGTCCATCATTTTCAACAAGAAAGAATAATCTCAACAGCAAGACAAGTGTTGCTGGTGCATCAGAAGATTATATAAAATTGTTGAAGAAATTAAGCAATGGCACAGCAAGCACATCTGATGTTGATGATTTCTATAAGAAATATCCAAAGATAGAATGCAAAGATGGTGAATGCTATGCTGGAATAAGTCCACATAAACATCTTAATAAGCAACTCAATTATGCAAGAAGATGGGGAATAAAAGACCCAAGCATGTATGGCATAGGATTGAGAATGAATAATACTGTTAATGATTTCGACCATGGAAATTCACCAAGAATAACATATTCAAACTTTGAAGGATACCTTAATCAGTTACTGACTGATAGAGGATTCAGAGGAGGATATGAGTTCTATTGGAACAGTAAGAAATCAAATCAGCAAGTATGGGATAGTCAGAGATGTAACTGTTATGATGGTGCTGAACTCATTATTGAAATAGCAAGAGATATGGGATTAACTAATGCTTCATTAATACATGGAAGTTGGAAGGGATTAGGTCATATGGGTGCATTGATTGGTGGAAAACTGTATGACATGACACAATTCCAAAATTATGGAGTATTCAGAGGAACAAGTGGTGTTTCATTTGGTGGTGTTGCTGGCGAACCTAACAGAGGAAAAAGGATAAGATGGAACAGAGTTGCTGGAAAAGGTTCAAGTGGCAATTCATCAACAACAAACAATAACAACAAGAAGGAATTACATATCACCATTACTGGAAATACTTTCATAGGAGAAAAGGATTTCGCTAAAAAGATTAGAGAAATCTCCGAAGATGTTTTCTATGATAACATGAGTGTAAATCCAGCATTAGGTGTTTAAAAAATCGATTAAAATGGTGTAAATGTACTGTTTCATATATATGAAATGGTACTTTTTTACACTTTTAGAACAATTATTTTTAGGAGATTATGATAAAATGGTTGAAGATATAGATATTAATACTAATGCTACCATAAGCAAGTATTTTTGGCAGAAAGCAATGAGTGGTAGTATTGATGTTACAAGTGGTGAAAAGGATTACACCATACTTTTCTTTGAAGCATTGCCTAATGATTTTTATGATTTGATAGAAGATGGTGATGTGAATCGAGGAAAAGTCAAGGGCAATCTTGATAATATTAGTGGGTGCAAGGTTCTTAAAAATCCAGATACTACATTGGTTACAAAGGATTTCAATGGGTATCCGATTTTCAAGAATGATGGTGAAGAAGGATTTTATATTGTGATGTATGATAACCCAGATGGTGTTGAAATCATAGACCCATTGACTGATATAAATTCAAGGTGCATCAATGTAGTAGTTCCACTTGCAGAAGAAACTGAATATACTGTTAAAGGATTTTTGATAAAGGACACTAATGATTATCTTATCTGTTATAGTAGATTTACAAATCCAACACCAGTAAAGAATCATATGATATTTTCAAAAATGAGTATAATATTGAATGTAAGTCTGAATAATGGGGTGTTATAGATGAGTACAGAAGTTGAATTTGAATTTGAATTGAATGAAAATTTTTGGACAGACATCAATAATCCTTCAAAGTTTACATTGAAGAATATTGATAAAGACAGTTATAGTTTTCTTGTATGCAGTAAAGTTCCATCAGATATTTATGACATAACATATAGGGAGAAAGATGGCATAACTGATGAGAATGTATTAGGAACATTGAAACTTGCTGGTGAAGTTGATGGCTGGGAATTATTGAACATAAACGAGAATGTTCCAGAAATCAAACTTAAATGTACAAGACTTGATAATGGTGGATTTGTCATAAGTATAGATAATACTGTTGATACCATGGTTGAAATTGGAGATAATGTCGATAATCAGATACAAGCATTATTGTTATATAACAACACCACTAATTACATGCTTGCTTATGCTAAAATAAACAATCCGATACAGACAACCAACTATATAAGAATACCATACAATGGTGTTATTTGTGGAGTAAATGTATGCAGTAGGATAGTAAACACTACCCAAGAAGAAATAGATTATAATGTGATTAATGAAGAGAACAAGAGATTAAGAGCATTGCTTGAAGAACTTGATGATTATGTATGATTTGGAGGTTAGATAATGAGCCATTTTAAAAGACAATATGCTACTGCTGTTAGGCAAGATGGGTCTGGAAAATCATGGTCTAATATTCCAGTAGCGAAGATAGTTGATAGAAAGGCATCTGCTTGTACTCCAAGTAAACATCAGAAACCAAAAGATGTGTATTATGACATAGGTGTTGATATAGGAAGCAAGAACAAGGCAGTCAATTGCAGTTTTTGCATATCATTACCTATTATAGATACAAAGAGCATAAGCAGACCAGTAATAGAATTTTATGATGGTACTGTTTATGGAAAAAATGCCCCATACAAGACAAAGCCTATAAAGACTGTTAAAACACCTACAAAAAGGGGAACAGTCTATGGATATGAAGATACTGAAAAGAATACCACATTTGAGAAAGCGAAAGGCTGGTATCATAATTGGTATAATTGCAAAGGCTTGACTGGTAAGCAATTAAAGAACCTTGTAGTCAAAGTCAAATGGGGCAAAGCCAGTTATGCAAGTAAGATTACAATAGGCTGGGCAAGAATGGAAGTCCTTTATGAGAAGGAAGATTATAATTTGTCAATCTATTCAAAAGATGCCACTACTGTAAATACTACAACTGCTAATGGAACATTCAAGCACACCATAGTGATAACAAATAAGGGTTCAACTGGAAGATATGCCTATTACAAGGTTAATAATCCGAAAAACACTAAATTTGTTAGTGGCAGTAATCATGGAACAAAAGTTACAAGTGGTGTGTACAAGGGCTATTGGAAAAAATGGATACCAGCAAACAGCAAAGTTACACTTTATCATAATTATCTAATCAAGACAGTAGGCAAGCATACATTCAAGGATATATTATATGCTGAACTTAATAGTAGAAATGATACTCAAAGTTATAATTGGAGTGTTACAGCAGATAAGAAATCACCATCACAGCCAGCAGTAGCAGTAGACCCAATGAGCAATGAACAGATAATAATATCATCTGATGACTTGTACATCAATACTGATGGACAATACATCAACCTTGTCATTAGTGGTGTATATAATGCTGATGGCTACCTTGTATATAGATGGAATGCTAATGATGGCTGTACTGGTATAAATTCCAATCATATGCTTAACATGAGTAGTACAGAATATATCATGAATGACAGTCTTAATGTAAGTAGTAATGATATACAGATTGATTTGACTAATCAGACAATTAGGATAGACCCTAATCCTAATGGAGAATTTATGGTTGATTTGGAGATACCAGTCAATCCAACTGATGATAATGATTATTCAGATTCAGAGATCGATGGATACTATTATGAAGGAATATTCTATGAACACTTCCTATATGATGAGATGAATTTCGGATATTATCATGATGGTGTGATGTACCAAGATGAAGATTATCAGACACCATACACATTAGTAAGTGGTGGCTGGTATAGGGATTTACTGACTGGAACTACATATCTGTATGGCGATGATGGATTGGAAGTTGTTGAAGTTAGTGATGATAGGATATATTATGACATCATAGAACCACAGAATAATGCTATATATCTTGATGTGATTTCATACAAGAAATTCAAATATTATGATGACATACCATTGAAGGTTTGCAGAGTTGGAAAAGCATCAGCAAATATCACACTTGATATTTTTGGAAATCAATCCAATCTGATAATGATAGATACACCTAATGTTGTATTCGACCATGATTACCCATTAACCATACATACTGGATTGGAAGGTGTGTCCACAATAAACTGCAAGTCAAATAGGTTCTGCTTCTTTGAATCAGTAAAAACAGATTACAAGGTTCTTGTAGAGAGTCCGATAGCATACATAGGAACTGTTGCTGTTGAAAAGGCTCATCAAGCAGATAATACAGCATCAACAAAGAATGGTCTTATTTCAAATAATTACTTGAATAGGACATACAAAGGCAAGACTGGAAATATTGATGAAGATATTGGAATGAGAATATTCTTATCACCAGCACAAGTTGCCACATTGCAAGGATTAGCCAAACTTGACAAGCCTATACCATTGAACCTTGTTCCACATATGCTTGATGGAGACCCATTGAATCATAGGGGCTGGGCTGAATTATATGAAGTCAATAACATTAAAAAGATTAACAGCATGGTTTATGAATGCGAGCCAGTAGTTGATTACTTGACTCATGATTTGAATACAAGTTTCCAGATAATCAAGGAAGGTGCTGTGAATAAGTTCAAAGTTCCATATTATTTAAGCATGACTCATGATTTCATTGACAAACTTACTGATGTATTAAGTCCAAGTGCTTATAAGAACATCTATATTGATGGTGTTGATGATAGTGGGTATGTTGGAGAATATGAACTGCCACAGAATAATGAACTCATATTTACAAGCAACAAGCCAGTAGGATTATATGGTGATTGGGATTTCAAATGGAGAAATATCCTTCCAGTATTGACAAGTGAAGATTATGATAATAATTTGAATATTGCGATACAACTTGTAACATTCGATTCCATGGGTGTTCCTACTGTGCAGTTGGAGCATGTCTATGATGGCTTCAAGCATTATGACTTAACAAATAATCAGCCATTGAACAGATTCAGTAAAGTGATTACAAGGTATCTTGAAAATGGTGTATACAAGGAATATGTACATGGTGATTACAGCCTATTAATGAATAACTTGACACCATTAAGTTATAATAACAAGATAGTTACAAAGATATGGGCTAATAGTGATACAAGCATATCAGAAGATGATGAATACTTCGACCTTATACTTGCTACTGATGGGGATTTACTGATTAGTGGTGCTATTGTCAATGTTACAATCGAATCCGATTATGGATA
>OCTX012291833.1_pt1 | contig 22844 bp, 17 predicted proteins | sample 1539691 | NCBI WGS metagenome assembly OCTX01 (sample SAMN02144231, study PRJEB22623) | gut metagenome | biome: sheep rumen | host: Ovis aries | place: New Zealand
GGTGTAAAGTGCGTCGCCTCTCCGGCAAGCATTTTCCTCACGGAATCAGAGATCATCGATGTGGGCTTGTCATTGATTCCGTAGGTGCTGAAGATTCTTGGCCATATCCACTCCATGCCAATCTCACTGCAAAGCATCTTTGTCATCAGACAGGCTGACAGCTTTGCCGCTCCATAAGGATTAATCGGCTCCGTTCTCGTATCAGGGCTTATGACATCCAGGTCTTTAGGCCCGTACTCTGCCTGTGAGCCGGCGCCGATAAATCGTCTGCAGCCTGTCTTTTCGGCAGCCCGCACTGCCTTCATTGAGTACAGGATATTGTCAGCCTGCTTCTCACAGCTGGCATTCCTGAGGGCGCCGGTGTGTCCCCACGCAATATGGTAAAAGGTATCGCATTCTTCCGGTATGGCGTCCGGAAGCGCATCGATATTTTCAAGAGATCCCTCCACGAGAATCAGATTCTCATGTTCCGGCAGCCTTGCGATTTTGGGTGATCCCGATCGGACTACGGCATAAACACGAACTCCGCGGTCCAGGCATTCTCTGACAAGAGCGGATCCGATCATGCTGGTCGATCCGGTGATTATTGCTTTTTTCATAAATTCTCCTGTTATGATTCCGGACCCTTGTAGGCTGGAATGAACATATTTTCCGCAAACTCTTCTCTGTCAAGGAACGGGAACATATCCTCCAGAGATGCTGATACCATACTTCCGTCCGGAAGCCTTCTCGAAGAAAGTTTAGGCTCTGTTTTCTGTTTCTTTGTCACGAATACCTGACACACTCCGGATTCATCGGAAGACAGGAACTCACTCATTTTTTGCCTGAGAAGACAGCTCTCCCTGACCTCGGTGTATGTAAAGCCGAAAGCCGGAATGAGCGCGGCAAGATTCGGAAAGCTCAGGTCCCCGCTCTCGGTACCCACTCCCACCAGACTCGTATTAAAGAAGCTCTGCTGGGTCTGACGCACAGAGTGGTAGCCTTCGTTATTCACGACAAAGAGCTTGAACGGGATTTTATTATGCTTTAAGGTCTGGAATTCCTGAAGATTCATCATCAGAGAACCTTCCCCGGTCACAGCCACTACCGGTCTGTCCGTCGCTCTCGCAGCGCCTATTACCGCGGGAAGGTCGAACCCCATGGCAGCTGTATTCGGGTTTGTGATAAATCGCTGACCTTTCTTGATCCGGAATATCTGACTTCCTACGACGCGGCTCGTGCCGACGCTGACGCAGATCGTCTGATCTTCCGGGAGAAGATCCGAAAGCACACTGTAAAACGCATATATATTGCTTCTTCCGGCTTCCATTGTCTCAAAATGTCTGTCCGAAACTGCAGGGTATTTGTTTTTCCATGCGAGGCACTGCTGTCTCCAGGCTTCCCCCTTGAAAAGAGGATTTTCGCGAGAAGCGCCTCGCTCTCCGGCTCCGCGTATCAGCGCCTCGATAAAATCTTTGGCGTCGCCTACGACCGGAAGATCGACTTTAAGATCGGGCTTCATGACCTCGTTCACATCGACATCGCACAGGATCTTGTATGCACATCTTGCCCAGGCATCAGTGTTAAAACCGGTCTGCATATAACTCTGTCTGCAGCCGATTGAGAGCAAAAGGTCGCTGTTCTGCAGCACAAAATTTCCTGCACGGGTACCTGTAGAACCGCTGCGGCCGGCAAAGAGAGGATGATCCTCCGGCATGGCGTCAACAGAGCTGACGCCGTCTGTGACCGGGATGCCGAGAAGATCCACCAGCTCCATAAACTCGTCATGGGCTCCCGCGATACGAATGCCGTTGCCCGGGAAGATCGTCGGTCTTTCGCAGCTCTCGATCATGTCCAGTGTCTTGGTTATAACTGACTCGGGAATCTTTCTGGCAGCCGCTTCAGAATCCTCTGCAGTGTCATAGCCAGCCAGTTCGTCCGTTTCCACAAAAGCGCCCTGCACATCGAGCGGAACATCCAGCCATGAGGGTCCCGGGCGTCCTGCCTGGGCGAGATAAAAAGCTTTTTCAAGATGATACTTAATGCGGCGCGGAGATTCAACAGTGACCGCGTATTTTGTAATAGGAGTCACCATGCTGACAATATCGCACTCCTGTGTTCCTCTGCTTCGGACCGGCAGTCCGACAGCCTTGACCATCGTTGGGATCCTGGTCTGCCCGGAAAAAATAATGACCGGGAGAGAATCCATATAGCATCCGAGCGCTCCGGATAAGGCATTTACGGCTGCCGGTCCGGCCGTCACGCAGACCGCTGCCATACCGGTTCCCATGCGCGCGTAGGCTTCGGCTGCCATGGCGCATGCCTGCTCATGATGCTGATATGTAACGCGCAGTCCCTCTTTGTGTCCGAAGGAATCGTTCATATGCATGGCAAGTCCTCCGGGTACAGTAAACAGATCTCTGATTCCATGTTCAACAATAAAGTCAGCAATATAATCGGATACTTTCTGTCTCAATTATCTATCCTCGCTATGATTATTTTTAGGACACACTGTCCGTTTCGCACACAACCCGCTTACAGGTACTCCGGGCATCGCTGCTCGCACACAAGGCGCTTGCCCGATGCCTGCACCGGTATCTCATCCACATATGTTATATCTATCACGGCATCATCACCGAGATATCTCCTGTACATACCGACAACCTCATCTATGTCGGCTTTTTCCTTATCCACATTGAGGATCAGCTCAAAGCGGTCTTTTTCCAGCTGGATGCATTTGGCCTGATGGACTTTACCCTCAAGCTTTAACAGTACGTTCATAAACACATGCGGTGAGAGCGGCTCCCCTTTTGTGTTATAGAGAATGGAACCTCTTCTGCCGTAAATCTCAGTAAAATAACCGTGATATCGCCCTTTCTCATCGACGACTTTCTCATATCTTCCGGTATCGCCCGTGTCATAGCGAATCATGGGAAACGCGCGGTTATAGTAGTCTGTGACGACTATTCGCCCGAGTTCGCCCGGGAGTGCGGGCTCGTCTGAATCCATTTGCAATATCTCAATATAGTAGTTATAGAGATCAACCGTGTACCGCTTCTCATCATTGAGTCCTATCGCGATAAAACCGTTCTCGTTATTGCCGTAAGACCGGACCGGCGCGAAACCGAAAGTCTCCTCGATGGCTTCATAAGTCGAATCCGGCATGGCTTCGCCCATGGAATAGATCATCTCGACATCCCAGTCAGAAACGTCAATATTCGCGCGGCGGATATATCCGACAAGAGCGGTCAGGGCGCTTGAGTACGCGACCACACACTGTATTCTCTCCTTTTTGAGCCGCTCAGCTATTCGAGCGAGCGAATCATCCCCCATGTTGGAGATATCATACATGTAAATATTATTCTTGAATGAGCGGAACGGACTGAGTGCATTCCTGCCCTCGATCCAGACGCGGAATTCACCGCGCTTCATGCCCATGCGAAAGCCATTCAGCATATACACGGACATCATATTCATGAACACATGGTCCATCTTCAGAGGATCTGCATACACTGTAAACGGGACGCCTGTCGAACCGCTGGTATTCAGCTGAGCCAGAGACTCTTTTTTGTCTGCATACTCGTCGCTGATGACCTCATCCCGGTGCTCGTTGTAGAGCATCTTATTCATGACCGGGAAGCACTCAAGGGAAGCGGCTTTTACCTCCCGATAATAAGGGCAGTGCTTTCTTGCGTAAGCGAGCAGATACGAAATTCTTCTATGCTCATAGTCCGGCGTGATTCCGTAGACGATCTCATGCATATTTACGTCAAGAAGACGGTTCATCTTACCGCCCTTTGCCATATCAAGTGCGTTATACGCGACGCGTCTTAAGACCTCACCTGTCTGCATATCAATAATCCTCCTTTAATCGGCTGGCGTCTTTGGCTTTGCCCACTCTGACGAGACCAAACAGAGTCACGATTAGGACTCTGGCGGCATTTGCAATGAGCACTGCGAGTGAAAAGCCCCGGATGCTGCCGTGGGTCAAAATAAAAATCAGTGCGCAAATGACGGCAAGATGCAGTATTTGCAAAATCATCTGCCACTTTTCTTCCGTGAACGTCAGAACAATAATGAATAAATAAGCGGAGAGAAGTCCGAGGATCTGGCTCAGATTGACTATATGAATGATCCCCCTCACACCTTCATAAAGATTGAAGTAGAATAACTTCAGAAAAATCGGTGTCGCGATTTCAGCGGCCGCAAAGAATACGGCGGCAACAGCAAATCCCGCCCCGACGAGTTTCAGATATTCCCCTTTTTTCATCCTCTCTTTTCTCTTTGTGAGATAAGAGATCATGATCGTGTTGACAGGAGCTACCACAAGCAGCATCGTCTTACCGATCAGGGAGACGACATAATACTGGGTAACAGCAAGGTCATCGATCAGGAAGCGAAGTGCAAGTCTGTCAATGTTGAGCGTGAGATTGGTCACTACATAGGAGAGAATGAGAAAACTCCCCCTCCTCATAGCGACATCGAACCATTCGCTCCTCGCGAAGAAATCCTTAAAAAGCGAGCCGGTCAGGGCAAGATAAATGAGACACGCGGCCTCCCCCGTCATGAAAATCAGGAACCAGACACCGGTCAGAAAATACAGGCCGAAGCCCAGGATATAGCCGGCAGTCAGGACCGCGTAATAAATAAAGTATCTCCTGTAGTTGAGATTCAGTCTGTACTCAACATCCCCATAGTAGCGGAAGACCATGAGAAAGAGCAGGGCGAAAGTGAGGAGTACGCTGACAAGTCCTCCGGCATAATTCCAACCGATCACAAGGGCAGCCGCTGAGCCTGCGATGCTGTAGAATATGAGAAGAATATCGTAATCCCCGTTGGTGACATCGTAATCCCTTCGCACGACAAGGCGGCTCGTGTTGAGAGCCTGGCCGATGGAAGGACATACGATGGCAAGAATGCCCATAATAAAGAGTAGATTTCCCAACTCACTGCTTCCCATATGGCGGTTGAGCAGCGGATATACCAGAACCTGCAGAACCCCGTTCATGAGGAGCGCGCCGCCCATTGTATAGGCTGTATTTTGCAGAATTTTCGTGTTTTTTTGTGCCACGGACATTTCCCTATTTATACTTTTCACAGAGGTTCATGATATACTTGCGCTTGCCCGAATTGAGCACCGGTATCTCATCGACATATTCAATCGTAAAGACCGCGTCATCACCAAAATAGTGACCGATTCTGCGCATAATATCCGCCTCGTCAATTTTGTCCTTATCCGCGTTCAGGCGGACAGTGTAGTTCTTCACATCGGTCTGTATGAACTGGAACTGGCGCACACCCTCCACATCCCACAAATTGTTTGTGATGACGAACGGTGTCAGCGCACCGCCCTTCGTATCATAAATAATATCGCTTCGGCGGCCGTAAAGTTCCTTCAGCACAAGGCGATACCTCGTGCCGTAATCCGTGAGTTCATAGGACGCGAGATCCCCATTGTCATAGCGTATGACAGGCATCGCCCTGTTATTGAGGTCAGTAATGACGATCCGGCCGACTTCGCCCGGAGCTGCCGGTTCGTCACTGTCAAGTTTCAATATCTCGTAGTAATAATTAGCGGTGTCAATATAATAGCTATCACCGTCACGCGGCTGAATACCCATGATACCGTTCTCTTCATTGCTGTACCAGGACTGTACCGGACAGTCGAACAACTCCGCGAGCCGCTCTCTTATGCCCGCAGGCATGGCTTCCGAGATCGGGATGATCGAACGCACGGACATGCGGGATACATCATATCCGGTCCTGTCAATGAACTTACATATCTCAGAGAGAGCTGATGCATAGCCGACAATCACCTTCACGCGTTTTGACGTCCACTCATCCAACATTCTGCGGATCGCGTCATCCGACAGGTCAGCGCTCTCAGCCATTATCATATTCTCAGCATAGAGTCTGAGCGCACTCTTCCTGACATTGTTGACCCAGACTCGAATAAAGGCCATTCGCATGCCGATGTAATAGCCGGCCATCGCGCCGAAAAAGATGCCGTCCGCAGTATCCCTGGCAATCTTGTCCGGATCCTGAACGACCTGCAGCGGCGTACCGGTCGACCCGCTCGTGCACATGATCCTGCAGCCTTTTTTGTCAGAAAAATCCGAGGAAAGGAAGGCATCGTAATTTGCTCTGTATGTGTCTTTATTGACGATCGGCAGGTCGGTGAGCGACACGCTCTCATCAAAGCGACTGTAGAATTCCGTCGTTCGCACCGCATGGGAAATAATACTCCTGAGTTTTTTATCAGTCACCTTCCTGGACGTACCCCTTCTGTAGGCGTCTCTTATCTCGTCGTAGGACTTGCGGACTTTTCCGCCGCGAAGCCTGTCAAGTGTCCAGAACCCCATCCAGCGGGCTCTCTCATCAATAATCATTCCTGTACCTCCGAATGCGCGTGAAGATCAGCGAAGAACTCGTCGATTTCCTCGCTGCATACTTCCATTGCCGGTCGACCGGCGTCAGTCTTTTTGGTCCACTCCACTGTCTTCTCGATAGCTTTTCTGACGTTCCACACGTTCTTCCATCCGTACACAGAGCGAAGAAGCGAACAGTCAAGCTTCAGGAAATTGGCCTCGTGAGGTCCTGTCACCTCTCCGCTCTCCCAGGAAGCGGAAGGACCGTAAACGTCACAGAACATGTCTACAAGATGTCCCGTCGTCACACAGTCACTGTCCTCCGGACCGACATTATATGATCCCGCCAATTCAGGATTCTCATACTGGCCCCGGGCAATCATGAGATAGGCATAGAGCGGCTCAAGAACATGCTGATACGGTCTCGTCGAATACGGATTTCTGACGAAAATCTTTTTTCCGGCCCTGACATCACGCACACAGTCGGGAATGATACGGTTCGCGGCATAATCGCCTCCGCCGATTACATTGCCTGCCCGTGCAGTCGAAATCATGACCCGCCCGTCATTGAGGAGGGATCTGGCATAGCTGTGGGTGACAAGCTCACTGCAGGACTTGCTGTTCGAATACGGTTCGAATCCGTCCAGCGGATCATTCTCCCTGTAACCCCAGCACCATTCATTATTTCGATAGACCTTATCAGTCGTCACATTCAGAAATGAACGAACCGACGGTGTCTGCCTGACACTCTCAAGAATATTTACGGTACCCATGACGTTAGTCGAGTAGGTCGTCACGGGATCTCTGTATGATTCCAACACGATCGGCTGAGCTGCAAGGTGCAGAACGATCTCCGGCGCAGTCTCCTTCATGGTCGCAAGGAGATGGTCAAGATCCCGGACGTCACCGGTCACGTGGTCAATTTTTTCGCTAAGCCCCGCCTGTTCAAAGAGTGAAGGATTTGTCGGTGGGGCAAGGGAATAGCCGGTCACATATGCCCCGGCTTTTAGAAGAAGCACACACAACCAGCTTCCCTTGAAGCCTGTGTGTCCCGTCACAAATACTCTTTTTCCTTTATAAAACGCAAGATCCTGCATAGCACCTCCCGTAATGTCAATCCCAGATCTTCCAGGGCGCGTTGCCGGAGTTCCACAATTTCTCAAGAAGCTCCTTCTCTCGGAGCGTATCCATACACTGCCAGAAGCCTTTATGCTTATATCCGTTCATCTGACCACATCTGGCCGCTTCTGTGAGCGGATACCTCTCGAGGATCGTATCATCTCCTTCAATCAGATCAAATATGCCGGGCTCAAGAACCATGAAACCCGCGTTGATCCAGCCTCCGTCCTCTTTCTTTTTTTCCTTGAAGCTCCTGATCGCTCCGTCCCCATCCATATCCAGAATTCCGAACCGCCCGCCCGGCTGACAGGTCGTTATCGTCACAAGTCCGCCCTTTTTCTTATGGAACGCTATGAGCTCTTTGATGTTGACATCGCTGACACCGTCACCGTAAGTGAGCAGGAACGTCTCGTCACCGACATATTGCTGTACGCGCTTGACGCGTCCGCCTGTCATTGTGTTAAGACCGGTATCGATCAGCGTGACCTTCCACGGCTCCAGCGCATTATTGTGGACGATCATCTTATTTCCCTGCGTAAAGTCAAAAGTAATGTCACTGTTGTGCAGGTAGTAATCAGCAAACCACTCTTTAATCACATGCTGCTTATATCCGCAGCAAATGATGAACTCATTAAATCCATAGTATGAGTACATCTTCATGATGTGCCAGAGAATCGGCTTCTCACCGATCTCGATCATGGGCTTTGGCTTCAAATGGCTCTCTTCGCTGATCCGGGTACCGAATCCGCCTGCAAGAATAACAACTTTCATATATATACCTCTAATCGAAATGCTTACTCTTCACAAAATACCGGATAAGCAGAATGAGGAACAGGATGATCAGAACTGTCATACCGGCAATGATGGCTCTGAAAATCTTTTTTATCTTCTCGACCTTCTCACCTGCACTTTTCTGCGCATCCGTCATCTTCCGGCCCGTCTGTTCTTTCGAAGCGCTGCTCATAGTAGCCTTCTCTTTCTCCCCGTCTTCGCTCACGGCAGCTTCCTCGGACTCCGTCTCCTTGTTTTTAGCCCGCTCAGCCTCCCTGGCTTCTTCCTCGATCTTCTTTTCGTAGGCTTCCATGTTCTCTTTTGTCAGAGAAATCGAACCCAGAGAGTATCCGTTCAGCAGATAGGTTTTCCGCAGCATGGCGGTCCCGTCCGCATCATATTCCTCCACGCTTTCCTCAAGATCCGAAAGCCCAATCCCCTTCGGTACGACGATCCGGTTTTTTCCGTCCTCGCAGTATTCCGCGGGCAGCACTTCACACATCTCAAAGTTATCATATCCGTAGTTGAAGAGATCGACATGGTCAAATGCCGCCTTCGGGGCATCAACAGCATGAAGAGTCACGCAGATGAGCGTGAATCCGTCTCTGCTCGCCGCGTTCACCAGTGTGTTCTGAGCGGCGTCTGTGTAACCTGTCTTGCCGCCTATGAGTCCGCTGTACATAAAGTCTTTGCTGAGCAGCAGAGGGTCATGGTTCGTGACAGATCTCTCTCCGCTCATATTGGTAGCCGGGATCGTATAGGATGCCGTCCCCGCGATCTTTCTGAAATCCTCTCGCGCGACAGCAGCCCGCATAATGAGAGCCATGTCGTGAGCAGTCGTGACATGATTTGAATCCGGCATACCGCAGGCGTTGGTAAAATGAGTGCCGGTGCAGCCAAGCTCGGCAGCCCGGGCATTCATCATAGCTGCGAAATTCTCGATGGAACCACCGATATACTCTCCCATCTGGGTCGCCATATCATTGGCCGACGCGAGCATGGTGCCGTAGACCAGCTGCTCAAGAGTAAATACTTCGCCGACCCGGGTTCCCTGATTGGCGCTGCCTCCCACAGCATAATTGACACCGGTCTGCGTCATGGTCACCGGGTCTGACATATTGCCGTTCTCCAGGACCACCAGCGTTGTAAGGACTTTGGTGATCGATGCCGGATACATCTGCTGATCCATCGACTTGTTGAAGAGTACCGTCCCGGTCGACGCCTCGATCAGAACACCTGCCGTTGAGTTAATATCCTCGGCCTGCGGCCATCCGGCTGTGGCGTTCGTCGTGACGACTGCGGGATCCGCCGCGGCGACGGCTGTCACGGGGCACAGCGCAAGGCACGCGCTGCACGCGCAAATAACCGCCGCAAGTCTGTATATAAAACGTTTCATTGATTTCCTCCCGCATCCGTCTCATTGGCATGAACCTCCTCACCGAGGCCTCTCAGCACAGCGCCGACGAGGGCGGCAAGTGCCTCCTCCTCGTCAGGACCGACACAGATGATCTCGATTTCATCTCCGCATTTTACGCATGCTGCAAGTACGGACAGGACGCTCTTGGCATTGGCCGTCGCATTTCCGAATGTAAATGTGATCGTGCTCCGGAAATTCATCGCCTCTTTGCAGAAGGTTGCCGCAGGTTTCAGATGAAGACCGGTGGGATTCATCACTACTACCTTTTTGCTTACCATTGTATACTCCCTTTCCAAAACTTCACATCTGCCGTTACCCGGCCGATCATAAAAATTCAAATCTCGCAGGGTATCATCCGTCGAGAAGTTCGCATCACATACGCCTTAATCGCTCAGCTGACTGATTATGACACCCACAGTGACATCCTCGACAAGACTGCATCCCTCCGGCAACTCCACACTGACCGGAACTCTCTGCCTTCCGATCATGAGCCCTGAGAGATCCACACTCGCCTTCAGGTCGGAAGCAGACAGTCCGTCAAGGACTTCAGGGGATCCCTGTATCTTGATTTCAAGACTGCTGGACTCAAAGACACAGCTGTGGCCGTCTGCCAGGCCATATAGGTTAATGTTTCTGGTCTCAACAGTCACCGACCGACTGTTGGCGGGCAGGATCTGCACACTCACAACAGCCGTTGTGCTGATCTGTGATGCCAGGGAAAGCCCCTCCGGCAGGATCTGCCGGATATCGATCTTGACGCTCACATCAGAAACCTTATCTGTCACATCGACCAGACCCGAATCGGCAGTTATCGTGATCACGTTACCGTTCCGCTCCAGCTCATCAAGGACTGCGCGGCTTCCGACGACAGACAGGGTGGACGGTGTCACGGCTATATTGCCGACAGTATAGCCCGAAGCGGGCTCCCCGCTCGTCTCAACTTTAAGGCTGACTCCGGATCTCACAGCGTAAACCGTGACATGGACTGTCATCTCCTCTTCTGTCACATTCATTGACAGATAGGACATCTGTGTGTCTGTTATCTGCTCACCGTTCTTGTCAGTTATCGTGATGACCGGCTGCATATCTTTGTCTGTCCGTATTCCGGTGACATCGACAATCGCATTGACTCGTTCAATCTTATCAATCAGCGTGCCCGGACCCCGGATCGTTATCGTCTCCGGATCGACAGTCATCTCGCCGACCTCGAATCCGTTGGCCGGAGTTGTTCCCGACTCGGTCGCGTTGATGACAAACTCCTTGCTGACCATCTCCTCAATGTCAATATTGATGTTTCTGGGGGAGGCTGTCAGATTTTCAGATGAGATCGTCGAGCAGTCAACTGTGAGCGGCACCATGACAGGATCTGTCTCCAGACTGATGATCTGTGTTAAATCCGCCGTGACATTGAACCTCGACGCAGTCAGCGACTCGACAAGAGATCTGTTTCCTCTGACAGTCACTGCGATCGTGTCATAGCCGTCAGATATTTTATAGGACAGTCCCATACTCTCGATATAGGAAGTGTTGACCACATTCACCGGCACATCATATACGATCCTTGTGACGACCGGATCATTGATATTCATAATGATAAGCCAGATTATGATCGCACCGGCAAGGGAAGCCATTTTAAGTGTCATATTCTGAAAAAGCTTAGCATTCTCCATCCACTCTTTCATTGGTCCCTCCTGCTCTTCCAGATACGGAACTTCTTCTCATCACTCTCAGACATCTTGTTCTTCTGAACCATATGGAGCATCTCACGGAGATTACTGGTCATAACACCGGTGTAAAGCTTTCCCATATAGGCATACGAGATACGTCCTGTCTCCTCGGAGACAATAATAGTGAAGCTGTCACTGACCTCGCTGATGCCCACGCCTGCCCTGTGCCTCGTGCCGTATTTCTTGCTGATAGTAATATTTTCTGAAAGCGGCAGATAACATGTCGCGGCAACAATGCGTTCTCCGCGCATAATAACAGCGCCGTCGTGAAGCGGCGTGTTATGTTCAAATATATTGGTGATCAGCTGACTGGATACCATGGAATCGAGCATAATGCCCGTATTGATATATTCTGTCAGAAGAATGTTCTGCTCAATGACGATCAGGGCGCCTGTTCTGGCCTCGGCCATCTCATTGACGGCCCTGATAACTTCATTGATAAAGAAATCCGAGTAGCGGTCCTCCGCGTTCTGCTGTGTGTCAAACGGAAAAAGAGACATTAGAAAATTTCTTTTGCCCAGCGACTCAAGCGCTTTGCGGAGCTCCGGCTGGAATATGATGACCAGCGCGATAAGGGCAACGGACGCGAGTCGTGACGTGATGAACAAGATCGCGGACAGCTGAAGCATCCATGCTATCACAATGAAGAGGACGACAAGCACTATACCCTTGAGAAGGGTATACGCACGTGTCCGCTGTACCCAGTCCATAAAAAAGTACAGAAGGACCGCTATTATAAATATCTCCACCAGGTCATTCAACTGAACATGAGGCAGATACAAACCGGACATAAATCCGGTAATCTGTTCAAAAAAAGCGGACAAGGCAGTTCCTCCTATTCCCTTTCCCGACAGGATGGCAAATTACAGGTCTCTCAGGGAATCTTCCAGTTTTTTCTCGAAATCAATATCCTCAACACCCGGCAGCGATACCTGTGGGATATCCGTCTCCGCAGGAACCTCACTGACTGTCTGATCATTCTGATAGATCGGAAGCTTTCTCTTATAGGCGTAGGCTTTGGGGATTGCTTTCACATAGTAATAATACTCATCGTCCTCGAACTCCACTTTCTCTGTTCTCCGGTAATCCAGCGACAGAAAGAAAAAATTCAGGATCAGCGCTACGAGCACGGCGGCTACCGCTCCTATGACCGTCGAAACGGTATCAAATGTTGTCTGTACAACGACATTGCCGAGGAGAATAAAGAACACGTAGACGGCAGCCCCTACTATGATCGCGGCTTCGAAAGCGAAGTCGAATCCAAGTCGTCTCACTGCGTAGACAATGATGACCACTCCCGCGAGGGCCAGAATATTGATCACTATAGAACTGTCAGAGACAATGCCTCCGAGCAGAACTGTTAGTCGCTCAACATACTCTGTCTGCTCAAGCTTTGACAGAGCCTCCGCTCCTGTGACCAGAGATTCCAATGTGTAATACACAACGCAGCCGGAGACGATCGACAGGAACGATGCAGGGGTCTTCCTGAGACCGTAGCTGATCGGGATCAGTGCGGGAAGACCGAAATACATGGCGATCGGCATGAAAATGAAGGCAAGTGAATCATCCGGCACAAACCGCAGGAAGAGACACAGAAGGACTATGAGGATCACCGCGGTCACAACGCCCGCGTCTATCCCCATCCTGAACGCCTGCCCGATGATAAAGGCTCCGCATGTAATAGGAATGATTCTCAGCGGAAGGATCGAGCAGAGAAGAGATACGACAATGATAACGAAAACATTGGAAAATATCCCTCCTTCCGGGAAGCAGCTGCGTATCCAGAACAGGCACAGGAGCGTCAGCGCTGTCTTGAGTACAATGTCCACGTAGATTGTATATGTGGCGTACACTTCTCTGATTTTTTCCTTGAATTCAAGTATCGTAGTCATCAAAAGTCCCCTACCTTTGTATTAATATGGACGATGGTCTTACGTCTCGCCCGCGAGACGAAAACGCGTGATCTGTGTCAGCAGAGACTGACTGAATTCCGGCAAACGCCGGTCCGTCACTGCATGCGCGAGATTCTTTCCAGCGCGGTCAGGTAATCCTTAACGTTCCTCCTGGCCCGGTTATACCTGAGCACCGACGAGATATACACAGCGGCGAAATAGGTGCCGATCAGAACTATATATCCTATCAGGATCCACGAGAACAACACTCTCAGGTTCATGGAATCGATATTATCCAGAAGGAATTCCACATTGCCCGCAATGACCAGGCCGAGAAGAAGGCCATAGCCCAGCGTCGTGAGAATCCACGTCTTGATAAGTTGAAGCGCTGTGTAATCACTCCGATAATACTTTCGTATCCGGAAATCTTCCGCACCTTCCCCATTCTCGTATTTCGCAAGTCTCGTCATCAGACGGACGCGTTCCTGATCTACCATAATGCACCTCATATTCCGCGCGCAGACAGACGTTCTGTCAGAGCGTAAAAGTATATGCCTCTAATTTCGAGCACCACGAAAAATCCCCCGCAATGCACAGAGTTATTAGTATGATACCATGAAACCTCCTCCAATGCAAACCGCTAGGAAGTATATTTCGTCTATTCCCGCCCGCCGAAGAACGGTGGCTGCAGCATCTATCGTAGCCCCGGTCGTATAAATGTCATCTATGAGAACGACACTCCTCATTCCCCTGCAGTCTCCGTCTGCCGCGAATGCGCGGATCATATTATTGGTTCGGTCTTTGGCGGACAGTTCCTTCATCCGGTCCGTATCCGTCGTGCGGACCAGGATATCCGTCCTGGTGGGTATTCCGCTTCTTTTTGAGATAGCTTCTGATATGATCCGGGCCTGATTATATCCCCGCTCACGCTCTCTTATCGGGTGCAGCGGGATCGGAATCAGGAAGTCCGGCTTCCAGTACATGAGCTCGGATCTTGCCTTATCGAAGATCAGCTCTCCGAACACCTCTCCGTACTCGCGCCTCCCCTTGTATTTCAGTTCGGATATTGCCCTCTTCATTGTCTCGTCATACATATAAATGCCAAGACCCCGGTCGTATATATGATTCTCCCCGGCACAGTCCGGACAGAGCGTCTCAAAGTCCTCGACCGGCTTCCCGCACTTTCTGCAGCGCTTCGACTCTATGGCCGGTAACCGCAGGCGGCACTCCGGACATATTTTTAACCCGAACGGAGCCGGCCGACCGCAGATCGGGCATCTGGGCGGATAGACGAGATCGAGCAGCATTCTCTTACTATCGCTTAGCCTCATTTGCACTCTCCTCACCGGATATTTCAAGAATCCGCTCCGCAAGAGAAGTGAATCTCTCCCTCTGCCGCGCATTTCCTATCATCCCGCGCACAGTATCCTCGCTCCCCAGAATCATGACGCATTTTTTTGCCCGCGTCACGGCAGTGTAGAGCAGGTTCCTGGTAAAGAGCATCCGGGGACCGGTCAGCAGAGGCAAAATGACAGCCGGGTACTCGCTTCCCTGGGATTTGTGAATCGTCACCGCATAGGCAAGCTCCAGCTCCTCGAGACTGGCGAATGGGTAATCGACAAATCTCCCCTCATCGAACTCGATGGAGATCGTCTGCGCAAAGTCATTGATCTCCCTGATAATTCCCATGTCCCCGTTGAAGATTCCCTCCCCGATCCTGACAACAATACCGTGCCTGCCGCGCATCTCCCATCCGATCTGGTAATTGTTCTTGATCTGCATAACTTTATCGCCCACACGAAAGATGCTGTCCCCAAATGTCTTCTCCGCCTTTTCTTCAGAAGGTGGATTCAGGTACTCCTGGAGAATCCTGTTCAATCTCTCCACGCCGAGAAGACCCTTTCTCATAGGAGTGAGGACCTGTATATCAAACGGTTTGGCATCCACATAACCCGGCAGCCTATCCCTGACAAGCTCTATGATATTGCTGATAATCAGATTGGTGTCAGACCTGCTAAGGAACAGGAATTCACGGCTTTTTGTCGTCAGCGCGATCTGCTCCCCATGATTGATTTTGTGGGCATTCACGACAATATCCGAATTTTGGGCCTGACGGAAAATTCTTGTGAGCCGAACGCTCGGGAAGATATCCGCTTTCAGCATATCCGCAAGGACCGCGCCCGGTCCGACAGAGGGCAGCTGGTCTACATCTCCGACCAGGATCAGCCTGGTTCCCGGCGGAACGGCGCTAAGAAGCGAATGCATGAGAAAAATGTCTACCATTGACATCTCATCGATAATAATGACATCGGTCTCGAGCGGATTAGATTCATTCCTCTCGAACCTGACGATTTCCCGGCTCTCATCATCCGGTGCCGAAGAGACTTCGAGCAGCCGGTGGATCGTCGAAGCCTCATAGCCGGTCGTCTCTGTCATCCGCTTTGCCGCTCTCCCTGTCGGGGCAGCAAGACGGACGTCCAGGTTTTCGGACGCAAAGTAGCGGAGCATCTCATTGATCGTCGTCGTCTTCCCCGTGCCGGGGCCGCCGGTCACAATAAGGAGACCGTTCTTCGCGGCACAAAAGACAGCTCTTCTCTGCTCCTCCTCCAAAATGACATCGCTTTTTTTAAACAGCTTTTCCATCCGGGATCTGATTCCGTCATCGTCATTGGAGATACAGATATTGAGGTCATGAAGCATTCTGGCTGTGTTAAGTTCAAGATAATAATACCTTGCAAGATAGACAATCTTTCTTTTATCCGATTCGGTAAAGTTCACAGCAGGATCATCTGCGTAGAAATCATCTCCAAAGAAGTCTTCCTCGCAATCCACACTGACGGGATCGGATGGATACATGTCTTCCTGATGGTCCGCATGATCCCGTACAATGATTTTCCTCTCCAGGGAGAGGGCTGTGAGCTGATGCTCCACATCCCCATCGGACACTCCGAGCATATCCGCGCAGCGCGCGATCAGCTGCCAGGCCGGAAGATATACACTGCCCTCCCCGGCAGCAAGGCCCAGCACATACAAAATACCGCATCTTATCCTGTATTCCGAGTCCGCCTCAATGCCGATCCTTGCGGCTATGCTGTCCGCCGTTTTGAAGCCGATGCCGTTTATATCTTCTGCCATCCTGTAAGGATTCTCCCTCAGGATCCGATACATCTCCTCCCCGTACGCGTTGTATATACGGACTCCCAGCGACAGTGAAATGCCGTACTTCTGGAGAAACAGCATGGCTGATCTCTGAGCCCTCTGGCTGTCAAACAAAGCAGCGATTTCTCTTGCCTTGCGCAGGCTGATACCCTTGACTTCCGCCAGTCTCTCAGGCTCCGCCTCCATCACCCGCAGGGTCTCTTCACCGAACTTTTTCACGATCCTGGCAGCCAGAGCCATACCTATCCCCTTGATAGCGCCGGAGCCCAGATAACGCTCTATGGCTTCGCGGTCCTCCGGTTCCCTCATCTCAAATCTCTCAACTTTGAACTGATCACCGTAGGACGCATGGGATGTCATGTGCCCGAAAGCTTCAATCGACTCACCTTCGTTTATGACCTGAAAAAAGCCGACTAATGTCAGCTTTTTCCCGTCTGTGTGCAGACTCAGCACCGTATATCCGTTCTCTTCGTTTCGATAGATGATATGATCAACAATACCTTTTACTGATTCTTCCTGCATTTATCTCTCCATGCGGCTCAGCTGCTCAATCTTTTCCGTATACAGTCCGCAGCCCTCGGCGACGGCGCACTCCGGATTCTCCGCCGTCATGGCGTTGATACCGGTCCGTTCCTCGATCAGCTCCTCGAATCCCTCAAGTCTCGCGCCTCCGCCTGTGAGGACGATTCCACGCTCAACAATGTCGGCGGAGAGCTCCGGAGGAGTCTTCTCAAGGACACCGTGAATTGTCTCCACGATCTCAGTCGCGGCTTCGCCGCATGCCTGCCGGACCTCCTCTGATGTTATGGAAATAGTCCGGGGAAGTCCCGTGATGACATTCCTTCCGGTGATCTGCATAGACTCAGTATTCGGACGGCTCGTGACAGTCCCTATTTTTATCTTGATCTCTTCTGCCAGACCTTCACCGATGAAAAGGCTGTGATTTCTTCTGACATAGCGCGATATGGCTTCACTGAAAGTGTCTCCGCCGACACGCACAGTGCTGAGTATCACCGGCGCCCCCAGAGAGATTACTGCGACATCCGTTGTCGCCGCTCCGATGTCAGCGACCAGATTGCCTACCGGTTTAGTGATGTCAATTCCTGCGCCGATGGCTGCAGCCACGGTCTCAGCGACTATGGTGACATCACGTGCTCCCGCCTGAAAAGCAGCCTCCTCGACCGCTCTCTTTTCGACCTCAGTGACACCACTCGGAACGCAGATGCTTATATATGGCTTTCTGAAGGCTCTTCGCCCGAGTGCCCGCTGAATGAAATGCTTGAGAAGTCTCTCGGTGACAGAATAGTCCGAGATGACACCTGCCTTGAGCGGGCGTATAGCTACCACGTTGCCGGGAGTGCGCTCGATGAGCTGGCGTGCTTCCTCACCGAAAGCAAGTATTTTGTCGGTGTCCTTGTCGTACGCGACGACTGTCGGCTCATTAATAACAATTCCCTTTCCTTTTGAATAGACCACCGTGTTGGATGACCCCATATCAATGCCGATATCTGTGACAGGCATATACTCCTCCTTATGCTGTCTTACTCAGCCTCTTCCCGTTCCTGCCTCCCGGCTGTCTCTTCCCGGTTCAGTCTTTCGGCTGCTTTTTTCAGTTCCTTCTTAATATATACACCGGTGTAGGAGCCCTCACACTCCGCAACTTCTTCCGGAGTGCCGCTCGCTACGACTGTGCCGCCCCGGTCTCCGCCCTCCGGACCGAGATCGATAATGTAGTCGGCGGTCTTAATGACATCAAGATTGTGCTCGATCACGACGACAGTGTTTCCGTCCTCCGTGAACCTCTGCAGAATGTCGACCAGCTTGTGGACATCCGCAAAGTGGAGACCGGTCGTGGGCTCATCCAGAATATAAATCGTTTTTCCGGTGGACCGCTTTGACAGCTCCGTAGCGAGTTTTATCCTCTGAGCCTCACCGCCCGACAGTTCGGTGGACGGCTGACCGAGGCGAATGTAGGACAGGCCTACATCGTATAGCGTCTGTATCTTATTTCTGATCCTCGGCAGATGCTCGAAAAATTCGAGGGCTTCCTCGACCGTCATATTCAGCACGTCATAGATACTCTTTCCGCGATATTTCACTTCCAAAGTCTCGCGGTTATAGCGCTTTCCATGGCACACTTCGCAGGGCACATACACATCCGGCAGAAAGTGCATCTCTATCTTCACGATTCCGTCGCCCTGGCAAGCCTCACATCTTCCGCCCTTCACATTAAATGAGAATCGGCCTTTCTTGTAGCCGCGGACCTTGGCATCCGTCGTCCCTGCGTAGAGATCACGGATCATGTCGAAGACTCCTGTGTAGGTCGCCGGATTGGACCTCGGCGTGCGGCCGATCGGAGACTGGTCAATATTAATGACCTTATCAAGATTCTTTATGCCGTAGATCTCCCTGTGTTTGGCAGGAATCTCGTGAGCCCGGTTCAGATCTCTCGCAAGCCGCTTATAGAGAACTTCGTTGACCAGTGAGCTCTTGCCCGATCCGGAGACACCTGTTACACACGTGAACACGCCGAGCGGTATATCTGCGTCCAGGCCTTTCAGGTTGTTCACATACGCGCCGCGCACTTTAAGCCATCCCTTCGGCTTTCGCCTGACTGTCGGCACAGGGATGAAGCTCTCGCCTTTCAGATATCTGCCGGTGATGGACTCCGGACAGGCGATAATATCATCCACAGAGCCGATCGCGACGAGCTTTCCGCCATGCTCTCCCGCGCCGGGGCCTATATCTACAATGCAGTCAGCCGCGCGCATCGTATCCTCATCGTGCTCGACGACGATCAGGGAATTTCCCAGATCTCTCAGATTTTTCAGTGTATTCAGAAGCTTGTCATTATCCCGCTGGTGCAGGCCGATACTCGGCTCATCCAGAATGTAGGCGACGCCGACCAGACCTGAGCCGATCTGAGTCGCGAGCCTTATCCTCTGAGCTTCACCTCCGGACAGTGTTCCCGTAGCTCTGGACAGAGTCAGATAATCAAGTCCCACATCCCGAAGGAAGGACACGCGGGCAATGATCTCCTTCAGTATCTGACGGCCGATCGCCTGCTGTGTCCTGTTAAGCTTCAGTTTATCAAAATAATGAAGAAGTTTCGTGACCGAATAATCAGTCACCTGTGTGATATTTTTATTTCCGACCGTCACAGCAAGGGCTGAAGGTTTAAGTCTCTGACCGCCGCAGGCGTTGCACGGGGAAATCTGCATGAACTTCTCATACTCCCCTTTTGACCAGTCAGAACCCGTCTCCCTGTATCTCCGGTTCAGGTTCTCGATAAGTCCCTCAAAGGCGATATCGTACACACCGGTACCTCTCTGACCGGTGTAATGAACTTTGACCTTATGTCCCTCTGTCCCGTAGACCAGAATTTTCCTGATGGCAGGCGGGTACTTGTTCCAGGGCGTATCGAGGTCGAATCCGTACTCTTTGCCCAGCGCAGCCAGAGTGGCATTGGTAAAGGAGCCGCTTTCATGAGCACTCTGCCAGCCCATGGCTGTGATTGCGCCCTCGTTGATTGACAGACTCTTATCCGGAACGATGAGATCGATATCGAACTCCATCTTGTAGCCGAGACCTGCACACACCGGGCAGGCGCCGTAGGGATTATTGAAGGAGAAGCTTCTCGGCTCGATCTCCTCTATGCTGATTCCGCAGTCGGGACATGCAAATGCGCTGCTCAGCGTCATCACATTCCCGTCCATTGTATCGACCATGCAGAGACCTTCCGCGAGCCCGAGAACGGTCTCGATCGATTCTGTGAGCCGCTTTTCGATGCCGGGCTTCACGACCAGACGGTCGACGACGATCTCGATATTATGCTTGATATTTTTGTCAAGCGTGATCTCCTCAGAGAGGTCGTACATGTTCCCGTCCGCCATAACACGGACGTAGCCGCTCTTTTTTGCCTGTTCGAACACCTTCTCGTGGCGGCCTTTTCGACCGCGAACGACCGGGGCAAGCAGCTGGATCCTGCTCTTTTCCGGCAGTTCCATGATACGGTCGACCATCTGGTCTACCGTCTGCTTTTCAATCACCCGTCCGCAGTTCGGGCAGTGGGGGATACCGATCCTGGCGTAGAGCAGACGCAGGTAATCGTAGATCTCAGTGACTGTCCCGACCGTGGATCTCGGGTTTCTGTTGGTAGATTTCTGATCGATGGAAATTGCCGGAGGAAGCCCCTCTATGCTCTCCACATCGGGCTTCTCCATCTGGCCGAGGAACTGTCTCGCGTAGGATGACAGAGACTCCATGTATCTTCTCTGTCCCTCCGCGTAGATCGTGTCGAACGCAAGTGAGCTCTTGCCCGACCCAGAAAGACCGGTCAGCACGACCAGTTCATTGCGGGGGATGTCAACGCTGAGATTCCGGAGGTTATTGACGTTGGCACCGCGGATGCGGATAAATTTCATATCTCTCATACTATAATTCTTTCTCCTGCCGATCCGGCACTCCGCGCGTCTTTCTTATTCTTCGTCGAGCTTCAGGACATTAAGGAACGCATCCTTCGGAATATCGACACTTCCGATGGTCCGCATCTTCTTCTTTCCTTCCTTCTGCTTCTCGAGCAGCTTTCTCTTACGGGAAATATCACCGCCGTAGCACTTGGCAAGGACATCCTTGCGGAGCTGGCGGACAGTCTCGCGCGCGATTATCTTCGAACCGATGGCAGCCTGGATCGGAATGTCAAAGAGCTGTCTCGGAATTTCTTTCTTAAGTTTCTCGCACATCTTTGAGCCGCGCTCATACGCGTTCGGTGCGTATACGATAAAGGACAGGGCGTCCACTGCCTCGTGGTTGACAAGAATATCCAGCTTGACCAGCTCGGATCTCTCGTAGCCGATCGGCTCGTAGTCAAATGAAGCGTAGCCCCGCGAACGGCTCTTCAGCGCGTCAAAGAAGTCATAAATAATCTCATTGAGAGGCATCCTGTACGTGAGGACAGCGCGGGTCTGCTCAATATACTCGGTGCCCTCGTAGATGCCTCGTCTCTCCTGGCACAGTGTCATGATGGAACCGATATACTCGGTCGTGACCATGATCTCCGCCCTGACATACGGCTCCTCCATGTACTCGATCTCCGACGGAGCCGGAAGGTTGGAGGGATTCGTAAGCTCGATCATCGTCCCGTCCGTCTTGTAGACCTTATAGATAACCGACGGTGCGGTCGTGACCAGATCCATGTCGTACTCTCTCTCGAGTCTCTGCTGTACGACATCGAGGTGCAGCAGACCGAGGAAACCGCAGCGGAATCCGAAACCAAGAGCCTGGGATGTCTCCGGCTCATACTGCAGGGCAGCGTCATTCAGCTGCAGCTTTTCAAGAGCGTCCCGAAGGTCCGGATATTTGGCTGAATCCGCCGGGTAAAATCCGCAGTAGACCATGGGCTGAGGCTCCTTGTAGCCCGGCAGTGCTTCCGCACACGGCCGCATAGCTTCAGTGATCGTGTCACCTACACGGGTGTCGCGGATCTCCTTGATGCTGGCTGTCATGTATCCGACCTCACCTGCGCTGAGTTCCTCACACGGGATAAAGCGCCCCGGTGAGAAGTAGCCCACTTCGACGACTTCGAATTCGGCACCGGTCGCCATCATGCGCACCTTCGTTCCTCTCCTCATTCGCCCATCCATCAGGCGGCAGAAAACAATAACGCCCCGGTAGGAATCATACAGAGAGTCAAAGATGAGGGCCTTCAGCGGCGCCTCCGTATCTCCGTCCGGAGCCGGGATCTTCTGGACGATCTCCTCCAGAACAGCGTGTACATTCTCTCCGGTCTTGGCAGAGATGCGCGGCGCGTCCATGGCCTCTATGCCCACGATGTCCTCGATCTCCTGCGCGACTTCATCGGCATGAGCGCTCGGAAGATCGATTTTATTGATGACTGAAATGCACTCAAGGTCATGGTCCAGGGCAAGATATACATTGCCGAGGGTCTGGGCTTCTACTCCCTGGGTAGCGTCGACGACGAGTACTGCACCGTCGCAGGCTGCCAGAGAGCGTGACACTTCATAATTGAAGTCGACATGGCCGGGAGTATCGATCAGGTTGAAAATGTACTCCTCACCGTCATCCGCTTTATAGACCGTTCGGACAGTCTGCGCCTTGATGGTTATGCCGCGCTCGCGCTCGAGGTCCATGTTATCGAGGACCTGCTCCTGCATTTCTCGCTCAGTCAGAAGACCGGTCATCTGAATGATCCGGTCCGCAAGCGTGGACTTACCGTGATCAATATGGGCTATAATACAAAAATTACGGATTTTACTCTGATCCATGTAGACTCCTTATGCGGTGCGGTCTTCGCCGCGTGGTGTATGGATGATTGTAGCAAATTGCGCTGTCATTTTCAATGCCAATCGAACATTTGTTGTCCGATGGCTGCTGTCCCATGCAGATGGCTGCT
>OCTX012258060.1_pt1 | contig 22840 bp, 20 predicted proteins | sample 1539691 | NCBI WGS metagenome assembly OCTX01 (sample SAMN02144231, study PRJEB22623) | gut metagenome | biome: sheep rumen | host: Ovis aries | place: New Zealand
CGACAAAAAGATATGCTGGGATGCCGAGTTCGCGCAACCGGACGAACGCGACGGAATACTGGTTTCGGTAGCCATCGTCAAAAGTCAAGGTAAGCGATTTAGGGTCTGCCAAATCCAGCGAAAACGGGAAACGCCTTGCGCATTCTTCGACAATGGCAAGAAAATCGCTTTCGCAACCAGACACCCCATTGGCGACACCGCCGCGAAACAGGCGATCGGGCAAGACATTATGGAAGGTCAGAATCCGTTTTGCATTGCGATTCAACCAGTAAAAGAATTCAATGAGGCCGCAATAATACGCCATTTTCGCAATTGTGTGCAGAATTTTCGCTTTCATAAGTTCCTCAGTGTGCAGACAAATTATATCAATTTCAGTGAATCCGCCATTTTTGTGTGTAATTTTACCATAATTCTTTTCCATAAATCAAGATGCAAAATGCAGTTTGACGCATTTTCGTGCTCGTGTTTGCAGAACAACTCGATTCGGTGCATCCTTTTACACCCAATGTAAAAAAGTCGGCTGCACTTGGCAGTAGACGATGCCGGACTTCGAAGACGAGCAGCCTGCACTTCGTAGTAGACAATGCCGGACTTCGAAGACGAGCAGCCTGGACTTGGCAGTAGACGATGCCTGCACTTCGAACCCTCAACCCAATTTCACTGTTGATTTTCGGCTTGTTTTATGATATAATACGCACATACAACAAGGAGCATAAAAAATGTTCAACAACAAGGTCTACCACAAGATCGACGCGCTGTCGGGCTCGGTCGCCGTTTTGCGCGCCGAAGGCGTGAAGTACAACGAGATTGCAGAGGTCGAATCACGCGCCGGAACTTCGCTCGCGCAGGTCATCAAGCTCGACGGACCGAATGTCACCTTGCAGATTTTCGCCGGCGCAAGAGGCGTGGACACTTCAGCCCGCGTGCGGTTCCTCGGCGAGACGATGAAAGTGCCGTTCTCGGAAAACCTCCTCGGCCGCGCATTCACCGGCGCCGGCGTGCCGCGCGACGGCGGACCGGAAATCGACGACGACCCCTCGCCGATCGGCCAGCCCTCGGTGAATCCCGCCAAGCGCATCATGCCCAACAAGATGGTGCGCACGAACATCCCGATGATCGACCTCTTCAACTCGCTCGTCAAATCCCAGAAGCTCCCGATCTTCGCGAAGGCCGGCGAACCGTACAACGAACTCCTCGCGCGAATCGCGCTGCAGGCGGACTCCGACGTGATCGTCATCGGCGGCATGGGCCTCAAATACGACGAGTACCTCAAACTCCGCAACACGCTCGACAAGTCCGGCGCCCTCGCGAAAACCGTGATGTTCGTCCACACCGCCGCCGACCCCACCGTGGAATGCAAACTCGTCCCCGACGTCGCGCTCGCCGTCGCCGAGAAATTCGCGCTCTCCGGCAAGGACGTGCTCGTACTGCTCACCGACATGACGAGCTTCGCCGACGCCATGAAGGAAATCGCAATCACCATGGAGCAGATTCCGTCCAACCGCGGCTATCCGGGCGACCTCTACTCCCAGCTCGCCGCCCGCTACGAAAAGGCGGTGGACTTCGACGGCGCAGGCTCCATCACCATCCTCGCGGTGACGACCATGCCCGGCGACGACGTCACCCACCCCGTGCCCGACAACACCGGCTACATAACCGAAGGCCAGTTCTATCTGCGCAACGGGCGCATCGAGCCGTTCGGCTCCCTGTCGCGCCTCAAACAGCAGGTGAACAAGAATACGCGCGAAGACCACCGCACCATCATGGACGCGATGATCAAGCTGTATTCGCAATACAAGGAGACCGTCGAAAAACAGTCCATGGGCTTCAAGATGTCGGCCTGGGACGAAAAACTGCTCAAATACGGCGCGGCGTTCGAGAAGAACATGATGGATCTCTCGGTGAACATTTCGCTGGAAGACGCGCTCGACCTCGGCTGGAAGATCCTCGCGGACAACTTCGACAAGGGCGAAGTGGGCATTCCCTCCAAACTCTCCGACAAGTTCTGGCCCAAGGCATGACTAAATCTTCGGCCAGATCCTGGCTCATAATCCTCGCCATCGCGGCGACGTTCTTCTCGCTCTACCGGCTCAACCCCGATCCCAAGAAGATAAGGACGCTCACCCAAGTGGAGTTCTACCGGCTCCTTGAGAGCGGCGAAATCGCAAGTCCCGTCACGCGCGTCGTCGACCACGAGTCCGGCGAAACGTTTTTGACGGGGGAGCTGGGAACCTCCTACGCCAAGGCTTCCTCCTTCGCCGAGGCTACGGAGGACGAGACGGAGGTCGAGACTGGGATCTACACCGTGCCGCTGGTGCCGCGCGAGAACGAGAGCTTGATGAACGATCTCTTCAAGCGCGGAATCGAGGTGAAGATCGAGGAGCGCCGCAGTGCCATTTCGCCGTGGCTCGTGCAACTCATCTTCTTTTTCGCGATACTCGGGCTTTTCTACTACTTTACGGGCAGGCGGCTTGGCGGCACGGGCGGACCGTTCGGATTCGGGAAATCGCGCGCGAAGCTCCTCGACGGCACGGATATGAAACGCCCGGTCACCTTCAAGGATGTGGCGGGCATCGACGAAGCGCGCGAAGAAGTGGAGGAGATAGTGGACTTCCTCAAGGAGCCTGCGAACTTCCGCAAGCTCGGCGGCAGAATCCCCAAGGGCGTGCTGCTCGTAGGGCCGCCAGGCACGGGCAAGACGCTGCTCGCCAAGGCCATCGCCGGAGAAGCGAAAGTGCCCTTCTTCGCCATGAGCGGCAGCGACTTCGAGGAAATGTTCGTCGGCGTGGGCGCGTCGCGCATGCGCGACGTCTTCGCCGAGGCCAAAAAGCGCGCGCCTTGCATCGTGTTCATCGACGAAATCGACTCCATCGGACAGAAGCGCACCGGCGCGGGAGCGATCGGCGGACAGCATGCGTACGAGCAGACGCTCAACACGATGCTCGTGGAAATGGACGGTTTCGACGCCAACGAAGGCGTGATCGTGATCGCGGCGACGAACCGGCCCGACACGCTTGACGCCGCCCTGCTCAGACCCGGACGCTTCGACCGTCAGGTGGTTGTGGAGCTCCCCACCTTGAAAGGACGCGAAGAAATCCTCGCCCTGCACGGCAGGAAAATCAAATTCGCGCAAGATGCGGACTTGAAGAAGATCGCGCGCGGAACGCCCGGATTCTCCGGCGCAGATCTCGCGAACCTCCTCAACGAGGCGGCGCTCCTCGCCACGCGCAAGAAGCTGGAGGGCGTAGACCACGCCTCACTCGAAGAAGCGCGGGACAAAGTTCTGTGGGGCCGCGAGCGCAAGAGCGCGGGATACTCGCAGAAAGAGCGCGAAATCACCGCATGGCACGAGTCGGGACACGCAATCCTGCAGATTCTCCTGCCGCATACCGACCCCTTGCACAAAGTGACGATCATTCCGCGCGGACGTGCGCTGGGGGCCACGATGTCGCTGCCGGAGCAGGATGTGCTCAATCGCACCAAGAGCCACTTCCTCGATGAAATCTGCGTTTGCTGCGGCGGCAGGATTGCGGAGGAGATGCTCACCGGGGAATACTCCACGGGCGCGGCGCAAGACATCCGCCAGGCGACGGAAATCGCGCGGCGCATGGTGTGCATTTACGGAATGAGCGGCAAGTTCGGCTTCCAGTCTTTCGTGGAGAAAAGCCAATTCTCCGGCGCGGAACTGCCGCCCGCCTTCAGCGAAGAGACGAGCCGCGCAATCGACGCGGAGGTTTCGCGAATCGTCTCGGACGCCTACGCGAAAGCGAAAAAACTCCTCGAGGAAAACCGCACGAAAGTCGAAACGCTCGCGACGAAACTGCTAGAGGCCGAAACGCTCGACGGCGATGCGATAAAGGAGATTCTGGCATGAACATCTCGCCCGGAGCGGTAATTCAGGTAGCGGTTCTCTATCTCGTCATCTACGCGATATTGAAACGCGCCAAAGGCTCGCGCTTCGGGCAGGCGTTGATGGGCGTGGGAATCGTGGCGGCGATCGCCTTCGCCCTCACGTTCTTCTTCAATTTCGACGTCCTCACCAAAATCATCCAGTCGCTCCTCTTCTACCTCGCGGTTTCGACCGTCGTCATCTTCCAGCCGGAAATCCGCCGCTCGCTCGCGGAACTGGGGGCGTTCGGCTACTTCGAGCGTCCGAAGTACAATCCCGACGGCAGCGCGAGTCCACAACTCGTCGTGCAGACGCTCATGGCGCTTTCCGAAATGAAGATGGGCGCCCTGCTCGCGTTCGAGCGCGGCATCAGCCTGAGGAGCTACGAAGAGGAAGGCGTCGTGCTCGACGCCGTGTTCTCGCAGCAGATCGTGCGCACCATCTTCACGCCGCCGATGCCGCTGCATGACGGCGGCATGACGATCCGGGCGGGCAGAATCGCCGCCGCGCACTGCATCTTCCCAGTGTCCAGCAACCCCAATCTCATCGCCAGCGGAATGCGCCACCGCGCCGCCGTGGGGCTCTCGGAGGAAACCGACGCGCTCGTCGTGGTCGTCTCCGAGGAGACCGGCTCGATTTCCGTGGCGCACAACGGCAAGCTGTTCCGCTACACCGGCGACCAGCGCGAGAGCAGCCTGAAGCGCTGGATCTCCCGCGCAATGCAGACCGAGGCCGACCGCCGCACGATTTCCATGCGCATTCTCGATTGGTGGCAGAAGCGCGGAAAGGAGGTCGCATGAAGACGTTCCTCGCCTTTTTCACGAACAATTGGTGGCTGAAACTCCTGGCGCTGGTGCTCGCCATCGTTCTATACCATTCGCTCAAGGAAGACAGCCGCAAAGACCCCAACCACAATGACCGCATCATCTTCCAGAGCAATTGACCAGGACGCCAGGCGCGCCGCGAACAGCCTCGCAGGATGGCTGCTCTTCCCGTTCGCCCTCTTTCCGCTCGCAGCGCTGCTTACATACGATCCGCGCGCGATCGAGGCTTTGCAGATGCCGCCGTTGAAAAGCTCCAACTGGATCGGTGCGCTGGGCGACTACTTTGCGTATTACGGCTATCTCGTCTTCGGGTTTGCGATCTGGATCATCCCCGCCGTGTGCATTCTCGCGGGCATCCTGCGCCTCGCAAACAAGCGCCTCGGAACAGGCAAACGGAAATTCTTCATCCTCCTCTTCATCTTTTCGGCATCCGGGCTTTTGCAGGTGATGCAGGGAAAGATTCCGCTTGCGGCGGAGATGCTTGAGAAAGTCAATACGCCGGACTTGGGCGGCGCAATCGGGTATCTGGCGATGACGCGCTTCCTCTCGCCGCTCGTCAGCGATTTCGGCGCAAGCATCATCATGCTCGTAATCATGATCGGGTCGGTGATTTCCACAATCGGGCTGGGCAATCTCGGGAGAATATGCAAGGATCTCTACTACTGGGCGATGCTTGGCGGCAAGGCCGGAGTCAAAGCGATGCCGCAGGGAGGAGTCTTGAACGCGCCGCCGGCGATGGGCGAGGCAAGCGCACTGGAAGATCCGCGCGAAGCGCAGCTCAGGGCGATCCGCGAAGCCAAAGCGGCGGCAAAACTTCAGCGCGAAGCGGAAAAAGAACGGATGCGCCTGGAGAAGGAAGAAGCGAGAGAAGCCGCACGCGAGGCGAAAAACCGGGCGATCGGGAAAGAGAGGAAAGAAGAGACCGCAGCTGCCGGCGCAGGCGTGCCGGACAAGGGGCCGTATCTTTTGCCGCCGGTGAATCTGCTTTCGCCGGTTCCCCATGTCAAAGCCGACCACAGCGACACCGAGGCCACCGCCAAGCGGCTCATCGACACCTTGAGCCTCTTCGGCATCGACGCCACGCTTGCGTACAAGGTTGAAGGCCCGGTCGTGACCAAGTACGCGATCACGCTCAAGCCCGGCACGCGCTACAATGTCGTGACGGCGTTGAGCGACAACCTCATGGGCGCGCTGCACGCCAAGTCGCTGCGCATCGAAGCGCCGATTCCCGGCGAGGACAACGTGGGCATCGAAGTGCCGAACTCCAGGCCTGTCGGCATCAGCTTCCGCGAGATTTTCGAGGGCGACACCTTCCGCAACGCACGCTATGAATTGCCGCTGCTGTTCGGCAAGGACGCCGCCGGACGCGATCTCGTGGCCGATCTCGCGACGATGCCGCACATGCTCGTCGCCGGCGCCACCGGACAGGGCAAGTCGGTCTGTCTCAACGCGATCATCAACGGACTTTTGATGACGCGCACGCCCGAGCAATTGAAGCTCATCATGGTAGACCCGAAGTCGGTGGAATTCAAGAGCTACGAGAACATCCCCCACCTTCTCGTCCCTGTGATAACCGACAACCGCAAAGTCGTGTACTCGCTCGCGTGGGCGGTCGTGGAGATGGAAAAGCGTCTCAAGCTTTTCGCCAGCGCGAAAGTGCGCAACATCAAGGATTTCAATTCGCGCAAGATCTACACCCAGCCGGACATGTTCGGCAGCAGCGACAAGCCCGACAGTTCCGGCATGCCGAAGTCGCTGCCGTATATCGTGATCATCATCGACGAAGTGGCCGATCTCATGCAGGCGGCGTCCAAAGAGGTCACTCCGCACATCTCGCGCCTTACTGCGAAGGCGCGCGCGGCCGGCATCCACCTCATCCTCGCCACGCAGCGACCGGACGCAAAAATCATCACGGGAACGATCAAGGCCAACATCCCCGGACGCGTCGCGTTCAAGACCGCCACCGCGATCGACTCGCGCACGATTCTCGACGATTCAGGGGCGGAAAACCTCATCGGACGCGGCGACATGCTCTTCAAGTCCAAAGACGGACTCTTGATCCGCGCCCAAGGCGCACTCATCAGCGATGCGGACATCGGGCGCATCACCGCGTTCATTGAAGAGCACTCCAATCCGCAATTCGATCAGACCTTCGCGACGAAACTCGGACGCGTCAAAGAAGCGGGGATCGAAGACCCCTTCGCGAGCAACAAGGACGATCCCGACAATCAGGAGCCGTCCGAGGGGACCGCGACTGCCGCCCATGCGGAAGCCAAGAACGACGATTTGGTCAGCAAGGCGATTGAAGTCATCATCAATACGAAACGGGCATCGGTATCCCATTTCCAGCGCCGGTTGGGAATCGGCTACAACAATTCTGCGAGATTGTGCGACAAGCTCGAGGAGATGGGGATCATAGGGCCGCAGGCGGCCGGAGCCGGTCCGCGGTCGATTCTCATGTCGCCGGAAGAATTGACGGCGATCATGAACAAAGGCGGCGCCGCCCCTGCGGCGGCGGAAAACGAAGCCGCGCCGGAGAGCAGCCAAGACGCCCGACCGGACGAAGGCGCCGGAAACGCGGCAGGAGAAAACGGAAGCGGATTTTACATTTCACAAGACGATTTGTTCGCAGACCCGTAAAGGAGAAAAACAAAGATGGAATTCGGAAAAACCTTGAGAGCGGCACGCGAAGCCAAGGGCTTGAGCGTCAGCGAACTTTCGGCGAAGACTCACATCATGAGTCAGATCATCGCCGAGATGGAAAACGAAAACTTCAAGCGCATTCCGGCCCCGATTTACGGACGCGGATTCGTGAAGCAGCTCTGCAAAACGCTGGGCATCACGGAAGTCCAAGCCATGCTCGACGAGTTCATGGCGATTTTCAACAATTTGCAGGACGAACCGGCGAAACCTGCAAAGCGCATGCCTGCACCTCCTCGTCCAGAGCCGCCTGCGCCATCTGCGCCGCCAGCGCCGCCGGCTCAACCGCCGCCTGCACAGCCTGTGCCGCCGCCTGCGCGAGTCCCAAGCCCGGCAAGGCCGGAAACTCCGCGCCGCGAATTCCGCAAGCCGCTTCCGATGCCGAAACTGCCGCATGCAGAAATCAACTGGCGGCTCGTCATCCTCGGCGCGGGCGTCGCATGCATTATTCTCGTGGCGGCACTGACCGTGCGTGCGCTCTATAAAACCACGAGTGCAGAAAACGCATCGCCTTCCGCGAATGCGGCCGAAAAAACGATCGCACCGCAAAGTGCGGAGAAGACTCCGCAGCCTCGCGTTCCCGCGAAGATCCCGGATCTCTATATCGAATAGCGATTTCACGTCAACCCAACCCAAAACAAAACAAAAACAAAATAAGGACAAACAAAATGGAAATCGTAATCTGCAAAACCAAGGAAGAGGCATCCAAGCTCGCAGCTCAGATGATCACCGACGCCGTCAAGAAGAACCCGAAACTCGTCCTCGGCCTTGCTACCGGCTCCACTCCGGTGTTGATGTACAATGAGATGGCAAAGGCGGTCAAAGCGAAAAAGGTGTCCTACAAGCAGGTCAAGAGCTGGAACCTCGATGAATACGTCGGGCTGCCCGGCACCCACGATCAGAGCTACCGCTACTTCATGAACAAGAATCTGTTCGAGAAGATCGACATCAAGATTTCCAACACCCACGTGTTGGACGGCATGGCCAAGGATCCCGAGGCGGAATGCAAGAAGTACGAAGAGCAGATCAAAAAGGCCGGCGGCATCGACATCCAGGTTCTCGGCATCGGCTCCGACGGCCATATCGCGTTCAACGAGCCCGGCACCAGCCTCGCGAGCCGCACGAGCGTCGTCTACCTGACGCCCTCCACGATCAAGGACAATGCGCGCCTGTTCTTCAAGGGCAAGGAAAAGGAGGTTCCTACCCGTGCGCTTTCGATGGGCGTGGGGACGATCTGCGAAGCGAAGAAGATCATCCTTCTCGCGTTCGGCGAAAACAAGCAGAATGCGGTGCAGCAGATGGTCGAAGGCGGCGTGAGCCAGTTCTGCACGGCTTCGGCCTTGCAGTTGCACAACGACGCCTGGATATTCTGCGACGAGGCTTCCGCCAAGAAGCTCAAACTCAAAAAGTACTACGCATGGCGCAGTGCGACAAAGATGGGAAAGTAAAATGGACGATTCGGCAAACTTCACGAGTTTCCGATGCGAAAAGTGCGGCACGGAAATCGAAGCCACGCTCGACATGATCGGCGAGGCGACGCTTTGCCCCGCTTGCGGCGCCAACATCGTCGTTCCGGACAACCGTGACGACGGCATTGTGCGCCACGGCGCCGATGACGATCGCGAGATCGACACTGGCGCCATGAAGAGCCGCACCATCCGAATCGAACTCGGCGACCTGTGAGCAGAAGATCCAGAAAACGCAATAGCGCCGCAAGGAAGACGCGGATCGTCAGATCTTGCGCCGTCCTGATGGCGCTTGCGGTCTATGCCACCGCGGGCGAATGGTTTGTGCACCATCCCCGCGCCTGGCTGGACCGTTACGAAAAGAATTATCCAGCGATTGCCGCCGCGCTTGAATTCGTCGGCAATCCAGTGGCCGACCTTACCGACTCCCTCGGCCTCACCGGCACTGACTGCGTGTACGAATACGACACTCCAGCTCCATCGGGTGAAGTGTTTTTCGCAGGCGCACCGCGGCGCAATACTTCGCCGTCGCCTGGCGACATACGGATTCTCGATCGCGGCGAATATATGGTGGGCTGGAGCGATAGTCTGGGACATCCAGCGTGGGTCGCCTACCATGTTGCAAAAGACGCAAAATACGAAGCCGGCAAAAGGCCCGACTTCTCGCGCGATGTAAATGTGGACGCATCGCCATTGCCAAGCGACTACAAAAACAGCGGCTACGACCGCGGCCACATGGCGCCAAACCACGCCATCGCCACGCGATACGGAAACGCAGCGCAGCGCCGCACATTCCTGATGACCAATGTATCCCCGCAGACGGCGGAACTCAATCGGGGACCGTGGCGCAATCTGGAGCACCGCATAGCCGACTACTGGACAAGCCGCTATGGCGAAATCTGGGTTGTCGTCGGCGGCATCTCCCCTTCTCCTCACGCTAAAAGCATCGCCGGGGGACGCATCGATGTGCCGGAAAGTTTCTATATGGTCATCGTCGCGCAAGAAGAATACGATGTGCGCGCGCTCGCGGTCGTGTTGCCGCAGGAGATCGAATACGACGCCTATCCGGCGCGATATCTCGTTTCTATCGACGATCTGGAGGAGCTCACTGGCCTTGACTTCCTCCCCGACCTCCCGGAATTTATTTCTTCCCCGCTTGAATCGCAACTGCCAACGCGCCTTTGGCCCGTTCGCCTTGCGGATATAATCCCGCAGATTGCGCTGAAATACTCCAAGGCGTTTTAATATGACTGCGCTAGTGCTCGCGGCATTCATGGCGGCGGAAAAAACTTTAATCCCGCTGACTACCAACGAATACTTCAATGCGCAATGCCATCTTGAGGCCGCCGGATTTTCCGTAAACTGCGTCGATGGCGCATGGGGGCTGAAATCCCGCCGCGCCAAGGAGTTGTATGAAAAATCGGGACACACGCTCCCTAAAACCAAATTCCCGCTGAAATACGAAACCGTGACGCAAGCTGACATAAACGAGCTTGTGGAAATTCCCGAAGACCCGGAAGAAAAAGCGGATCTCGAATACTTCGGCTACGAGTCGATAAAAGAAATGTTCGCCGAACGCGGCCATGTTTCGCGCAAATGCCTGGAAAAACTCAATCCTGACATCAAGGACTGGGGCAAGCTAAAGGCAGGAGACAAGATACGCATTCCCGCTTTTACGCCCATGTACGAGGAGTCCTCGCCAACGGAGAAAGCGGCAATTGTAAAGATCAGTCTTTCGCGGTGCGAGGTAATCTGTCTCGATAAAAACGGCAAGCCGCTCGCGTTTTTCCCATGCTCGATTGCGGCATCGAAAAGCAAATTGCCGCCGCACGGCGAGGTGAAGATCGTCGCGCATATCGAAAATCCGAATTACACTTATACGCCCGATCCGCCCGATCCGTCGATTATGACTTTGGAATCAGAACCTCAGGACGCAAAGTCTGGATCACACGTAAAACGCCATATCTTCGAGCCCGGTCCCAACAATCCAGTTGGGCTTGCATGGATTGGTTTGGATTTGCCAGGCTATGGCATCCACGGCACACCCTACCCCGAGCGCGTCGGAAATGCCGAAAGCCACGGCTGCTTCCGCCTCGCCAATTGGAACGCCCTTCGCCTTTATCGCCTTACAGACTTCAACACTAAAGTGCTGATCGTTCCCTGATTGTCGATTATCAACGGGCGCGGATCGACAGCGGCTAGCGAAAAGACGGGAATAAGCTCATCAAGCGCGATTGGTCGCGGAGAATCAAGCCATCCGGAAAGAAATGCGAGTCCGCCGATGACGACTTCCGGGCTTACGCCCTGCGCCCGATAATTTGAAATGCGCGTATCGCCGTGGCGCTTGGCAAGGCGACGCCCGTCCGGTCCTACCAGCAACGGCACATGACAATACTGCGGAGTAGGCAGATTGAGTGCGTGTTGAACAAGCATCTGCGCAGGTGTAGCAGGAAGGAGATCGTCGCCGCGCACAATCTCGGTCACGCCCATCAAGGCATCGTCCACCACGGCGGCGAGAGTATAGCCCGCGCCGAATTGATCGCGCGCAAGCGGAAAATCGCCAAGCTTTTCATCAACCGTCTGTTCGTACTTGCCGGCGAAAACATCGTCAACGATAATATGCGATCCTTTCGGCGTCTTAAAGCGCCAACAGGCTTTGGGCGTCCATTCAAGATGCTTGTCGCGACATGTACCAGGATAGAAAAGCTGCTCGCCAGCATGAGGTGCACTCTGCGCCGCCTCGACATCCCTGCGCGTGCAAGTGCATGCATACACCATGCCTTTCGCCTGCAATTGCCCAAGCGCAGCGCGGTAAATATCCTTGCGCTCGCTTTGGACAAACTCCTCATCCCAGTCGAACCCAAGCCACTTCAAATCTTCGATCGCCTGCGCTGCCGCACCCGGCTTGTCGCGCGGATGGTCGAGATCCTCCATGCGCATTATGACCTTGCCGTTCTGCTGGCGCGCCCTGAGCCATGCGATCATGAATGTACGCACATTCCCCAGGTGCAATGCGCCGGTAGGACTCGGCGCAAGGCGTCCTACATATTTTTGTAGAACTTCAGCCATTCTGCGATAAAAAGCTTGAGCAAGTCCTGATTCTTGAAGGCGGCGATCGTCGCAAGCTTCATATCCTGCGTCTCCAGCAACGCCTTCATATAATCGCGCTTCAGGTCCTTGAATGGCGCGAACCGCACTTTGGGCGCGCCGTTTTCGATGAAATACGCAACCGAATGCGCAAGACGATAGTTGAACCTAGAACCTTCACCGTAAAAATCAGCGTAATTCATTGCCAGCAATGTAGGCAGAAAAGACGCATACGCCTCCAATTCCTCGATGCTGGCTCCAGCAAAAAACGATGCGTCGCGTTCGTCTTCAAAATATTGCGCATAGCCCTCGTTGATCCACGGGCTCGCCATGATCATCGCTCCGGCATAGGCCAGATATTGGTGAAAAGACTCGTGGCGCAGCGTCTTCAAAAGTTCCGCTTCGCCATCCTGTGGCAGATATGCGACAAGTTCGCGCCGTTCTTGACTCCAATATGCGGCGGTCCAAGCCTTGTCCTCTCCCACTGCATCGAGATAGTCTTCACGATTTGCAAAGATCCTCGCTACACCCAGCGTATTCGTGCCATCAAGCGGGCTGGGCATCACTTCCTTGAATCGGCGACGCACGGCGACGATGTCATTCGTAAAATTCCGCACGAAAGCTTGCGAGTCTGGAAGCGCATCAAGAACTGCATATTCTCCAGCATCCGAAAAATGCCATTCCTTGTATTCCGCAACCGAATGCGCGGCATCGCGCTTCAAGAGTTCGCGCTCGTCAAGATTGTCAGCGGCAGTTTCGCCGCCGTTTTTCGTCTCCGCTACTTGAAACCACATCTTCTCGCGCCATTCATCGGCTGCATCGCCTTCCGCGAGTTCGAGTGTCGTCAGCTGCCAGCTTCCAGACTTTTCCGGCAAAAATGCGCAGACAATCGCCGCAGTATTCGTCCCTTCATAGAATCGGACATCCTTGAATCCGCGCGGTTTTTGCCGCGGGCGCGTGAATTCGGCGGCGATCTCCACCGGCGCGAGCGCGGCGATTGCCGCCGCCAATGATTCCTCATCCTTGGGAGAAAGCGGCTTTAGCCCCTGTTCGTACTCTGTGCGGGTTTGCACTTCTCCCGCAAGCGGCGGCAATTCGTTTTTGAGTTCGCTCCAAACCGCAATCCGGCCATCATCGTCATACCAACGCCCCAGGACGGTCTGCGAAACCCAAAGGTCAAGCGTGGAATATTTATCCACGAGCCGCATTTCGCCGTCGCGTTTGGCGAGGAACGCCTCAGCACGCGGCATGTCGAGCGGCGCGCCCGCCATTCCTGTCAAAAGCGCGGCGGCAAAAAACATGGCGGCAAATTAAAGCGCACCCGTCGCGAGCGAACCAAATGTAGTGATAGGAGTCGTGTCGCGATAGTTGTCAATGACAGTGCGCATATCGCGAATAAGCCCGTTCACCTCGTTGTAAAGCGTCTCGTCGGCGGCCAGTTTGCCTAGCGTCCCTTCGCCCTTCTCCAATCGCGTGGCGACAATATTGAGCGTATCGACAAGCTCCGACGCCTTGCCGGTTATTTCCGCAACATCCGCCTTTAGCCCATCGCCGAAGTCCAAACTCTCGCAAGCCTTTCTGAACGCCTGCAATCCCTGATCGAGCTGCTCGTAATATTTGTCGTCCTTGAGTTTGGCGGTGATTTCCTCGGCATTGGCGATTACCGTCTTGAGCCCTTTGAGATCGGCAGAGACTTCCTTGGCATTGGCGACGGTATCCTTCAAGTCATTGTAAACAGTTTCGTCGTTCACGAGTTTGCCCACGGTTCCTTCGCCGCGCTCGATCTTCGCCATCACCGTATTTACCTTCGCGGTCGCCTCTTTGAGGTTGCCGATAGTCGCTTCAATCTCTCCCGACGAAGCGATGCGGTTCAAGTTGGCTGTAATATCCTGCACATCTTTCATCCAGTCGGTCGGCGTCTGGCCGCGGAAAAGCGTAGAGGTCAGATCGAGTGCATTGCCGGCGCCCTCCTCGAGCACAAGCAGATTGCCGCCAAGAAGCGACATCGACTGGACTCTAATCGTGTAGCCTTCGCGAAGCGTCACATCCTTGTCGATATTCATCACGACGGTAACCTCGCGATCGCCAAGAATGATGCGGTCTACGGTGCCCACCTTGGTGCCGCGATACATCACATTGTCGTGATCCTTGAGTCCGCCGACCTGGTCGAACACCACCTTGGCGTCCACCTTTTCCTTTCCGTTGAAAAGATCGACGCCGGAGATTATGATGGTGAAATACACCAGAAGCGCCATGACGCCGAGCATGAAAATGCCGGTGATCAAATCGGAAAACATCCCACTCTTTCTTCTGCTCATTTCAGTTCCCCTTTCATTGCCGTGAGGAATTCCCGCACCGTCGGATTGTCCGACGACGCAAATTCGCTTGCCTTCAGTGCAGCAACCGCTTTGCCGTCCTTGAGAAGCATGATGCGGTCTGCAAGGTTGAGCGCACCTTGGATATCGTGAGTCACCACGATCGAGGTTACGCCTTGTTCGGAGTTGAGTTTCTTGATAAGCCGGTGAATCGAAAGCGCGGTCACCGGATCAAGACCGGATGTAGGCTCGTCATAGAGGACAATGTCTGCGCGGCGCACAATCGCGCGTGCGAGTCCGGCGCGCTTCTGCATGCCGCCGGAAAGTTCTCCAGGATATTTATCCGCCGAATCCTCAAGCCCCACCATTCTCAGCGCATCCATGACCGCGGCATCAATCTCCTTGTCCTTGAGCCGTGTCGTCTCCTTCAATGGCAACGCCACATTCTCATAGACTGTAAGCCATGCCAAAAGCGCACCCGACTGGAAAAGATAGCCGATTCTCGGATCGCCTTCGACCTCGACCGTGCCTTCATCAGGCTCCAAGAGTCCTACAATATGTTTCAAAGTCACGGACTTGCCCGTCCCGGAAGGACCGACAATCGCGAGGATTTCACCATTCTCCACCTCAAAAGACAGTCCATCGAGGACTACAGAGGAGTCGAACGATTTCTTGACGCCGCAAAACCTGATGACGCTCATCGGTAGCAAATCCTCGTTATCATGTAGCCGAACATCAAAATCAGCAGGAAGCTGACAATCACCGAGCGTTGCGTTGATTTGCCTACACCAGTCGCGCCAAGCTTCGTGCCGAGGCCTTCGGAGACGGAAACGATACCAATCACAAGCCCGAACACGAGCGCCTTGGCGAGCCCCACGAAAAGGTCCTTGTCCTCGGCAATGCTCATGGCACTGGACATGTATTGACCGAAGTCCACGCCAAGTTGCGTAGCACCGACGATTCCGCCGCCAATCGTACCGACCACGCAGCAGTAGAACGAAACCAGCGGCGCCATGACCGCCAGCGCGAGAATGCGCGGCGCAGCGAGATATTTTAGCGGAGAAATCGACATTATCTTCAAGGCGTCGATTTCATCGTTCACTTTCATTGTGCCAATCTCGGCGGCGATCGAACTGCCTACGCACGAAGCAAGGCAGAGCCCGCAGCTGAACGGTGCCATCTCGCGAATGAGGCTGATCATCACCGCCGCGCCAAGGTATATCTCCTGATTGAAACGCCGCAATTCAAGCCCTACTTGCAAAGCGAGGATCATGCCGATGAAAAGGCTCACGACCGTCACCACGGGAAGCGTGGAAATGCCGGTCTTGTAAAGCTGGTGCGCAAAGTCCTCACGGGAATCGCAACTGCGGAAAACCGAAGGAAACAGGAGTATGCTCCCTAGCCCTATCTTGCCCGCAACCCCTACTTCCTTGACGAATTTCATCGTTCTGCCGTCCTGAAGAACAACACTCAGATTAGATTAGAGGCGCTCGATCGTTTCCTTGAGAGCGTCGACACGCGCGACGCTGGCCGCGTCATCCTTTACAGTGTCCTTAAGTTCGGCAAGTTTGGCTAGTGCGCCCGGCTTATCGGTCTTTGCCATGCAGCGAACGATGCCAAGATTCGCGGTAAGCGCGAGGTAGCTTTGCGGATTCTCGGCGACAAAATCCGTATAGGCTTTCATCGCATCATCAGTGCGGCCCATGGCTTCAAGCGTCTGGGCGCGTCCTGCCTGCGGGATGTCCGCAAAGGCGGCATCGGCAGAACCGCAAAGCTCATCGTAGAGCGCAAGCGCCTCTTCATAGCGCTCGGCATCGTAATATTTCTTGGCGAGCTTGATCTTGAGCGCACATCCGGCCTGAGAGTCGCCATACTTGGATACGGCCTCTTCCATGTCTTCAACCGCATAAGTTTGCGTAAGCGCCGCCGATGCCGCCTCGCGACTCGATGCCCGGTAACTCTTGATTCCGTGGTAGCCGGCGAAAAGCACTGCCGCCGCCAAAACATAAGGTGCGCTCTTTTTCACTTCGTTCAGCATCTCTTCGTTAATCTCGCTCATTTTCGTTGCCTTTCTCGTTGTAGAGGTCAGACCATTCGTTCAAATTCTTTTCGTCTCCGCCATTTGCGCGCACGACTATGCGATTGTAGTCCAGCGCATCGGGAAATGCCCGATTGTAAACAAAGCGCGTCTTGCCCTTTTGCGGATGGGCACGCAGACGCCGCGCACTTTCCATTAGCAGCACACCCTCGAAATACACCGCCTTCGGGATATGAATTCGGTCAAGCAAAATCTTCATCGCCTTGCGCGGCTCAGCAACACCAGTCATTAACACCGCCGACCGCACCGAATTAGCGACTTCAAACCCTCTCTCGCTCATCATGTTCTCATAGTCGTCCAGAACGCCAAGAAACTTGAACGTCTCGCAATTATTGCCGCCGTTTCTCGAGATATGCGCGGCGAGCTCCGGGATGAGATCGCCCAACAGCCCGGTCTCCCACAAAAGCATGAACGCCTTAGCGCTCTTGCCGTACGGAAAAAGGCGGAACAATTCTTCGCACACCCGCGGCACCGCCGCCGTGAGAATCGCGCCATGATGCTTTTTGATCGCCGCCAAAGTCTTCTTTTCAATCTCAAACCCAAGACGCGAGGCGAATTTCACCGCTCTCAACATCCTCACCGGATCCTCCTGGAAGCGAATGTTCGGATCGCCAATAGAGCGGATGACCCGGCCCTTGATGTCCTTCATGCCGCCTACCCAGTCGATAACCGAAAAATCTTCTACATTGTAGAAAAGCCCGTTTACCGTGAAGTCGCGGCGAAAGGCATCGGTCTGCGGCGTTCCGAATGTATTGTCTTCCATCGGCCCTTCGGCGGCATGTTCGATGATCTCGCCCACGCTTTGCGACGCCTGACGGAATGTCGCCGTCTCGATGACCTTCTGTCCGAATCTGATGTGCGCCAGCCGGAACCGCCGCCCGATCAAAAAGCAATTCTTGAAAATGCGCTTAAGTTCGTTGGGCTTCGCGCTGGTGCCGACATCGAAATCCTTCGGCGTCCGCCCCAAAAGCAAATCGCGCACCCCACCGCCGACAAGATAGGCGACATGCCCCACGCGGTTCAAACGATACAACACCTTCAGCGCGTCGGGGTCTATATCCCGACGGCTTATGCAATGCTCCTTGCGGCTATATACTACTGGCGCGAGCTGCTTCTTCTTGCCAAACCAAAACATTGCGCGTATTATACCATAAATTACGCGAAAATGCAATTGCAAACCAATTACGTGTAGCGCAAAACCTCATCGACGGTGGTGTAGCCGTCGAGAATCGCGCGAATACCGTCCTCGCGCATTGTCCGCATGCCAAGTTCACGCGCTTTTTCGCGAATGATCAGCGTCGGTGCCTTGTTGTTCACGAGCTCGCGGAGCGGATTGGACATGCGCAAATATTCGAACACGCCCTTGCGCCCCTTGTAGCCGGTGCCGTTGCAGGTCTTGCAGCCCTTGCCGAAGTAGAACGGCCGCCCGCCAATCTGGTCGCGCGTCATTTCAATGCGCTCCATCGTTTCGTCATCCGGCTCGTATGGCTGCTTGCAGTCCTTGCAGCAGGTCCGGACAAGACGCTGGCCCAACACGCCTTCAAGCGTAGACGACAAGAGATACGGCGCGACATTCATATCCACGAGACGCATCACCGCACCGGCGGCATCGTTCGTGTGCAAGGTCGAAAATACGAAGTGTCCGGTCAAGGCGGCCTGGACGGCGATTTCCGCAGTCTCAAGATCGCGGATTTCGCCGATCATCATCACATCCGGGTCTTGGCGCAAGAAGGCGCGAAGCACTTTCGCAAATGTATTTCCCGCTTGGGCGTCGATCGGCACTTGGACGATTCCGTCCACATTGTATTCAACAGGCTCCTCGGCCGTAAGGAGCTTGGTGTCGATCTTGTTGATGCGGCGGAGAACCGAATAAAGCGTAGTTGTCTTTCCCGACCCTGTAGGCCCGGTCACGATGAAGATGCCGTTGGGTTTCTCGATATCCATCGTCACCTGTTCGTAGACATCCTCCGGGAGTCCTACATTCTCGAGATCGAGCGAGGTGGCCGACTGGTCGAGAATACGCATTACGACGGACTCGCCATGCGCGGTGGGCAAGCACGATACGCGCAAGTCCACGGGCTTGCCGGCCACGGTGAGCGCGATGCGCCCGTCCTGAGGAATGCGGCGCTCGGCGATGTTGAGATTCGCAAGAATCTTGATGCGCGAGATGATCGCCGGAGCCATCTTCACATCTGGCGCCTTCATCTCGTAGAGTGCGCCGTCCACGCGGTAGCGGATCTTGAAATCGTTCTCAAACGGCTCCACGTGAATATCGGCCGCACGGTCGACTACGCCCTGATAAAGGACGAGGTTCACGAATCTGATAATCGCCGAGCTGTTTGCCGCCGACTCCACCGACGCGATATCGTTGGCGTTTGCCGCCCCAAGCGCCGCCTCGTCGTCCGTCATCCCTTCGCCGAGCTGCTTGATCATGTCGGCCACGGAATCGTTGGCGTCGCCATAATACTGCGAAATGCGCGCCATCACATCCGCCTCGCGGGCGAAGACGAAACGGACCTCCTTGGAAAGCGTAAAGAGCATTTCGTCTGAAATGCGCGGATCGACGAGATCGAACGTCGCCAGCGTGACCGAAGTATCATCCGCCGCGACCGGGAAGACATTGTACATTCGCGCAGTGGACGCGGGAATCGCTTCGGTCACTTCAGTATCGATCGTCATGTTCCCAAGGTCGATGGCCTCGGTGTCCTGATACGCCGCCATCACGCCAAGGAGCGAATCCTCGTCGAGGATCTGCTGGTCGATGACCATCTGGCGCACGGTCTTGCCCTCGGTCTTGGCCACATCGCCAAGGTCCTTTGCGGACTCCTGGTCCATGTAGCCGTTCTGAACGAGAATCTGGAGTAGTGCGTCCATTTATTCTCCCATTTCCTCTTTTAGTTTCTGCACGACGCTGTCCGGGTCTTGGGACTTGGTGATGAGTTCCTCGTAGGCGATGAGTCCGTCCTTGTAGAGTTGGGTGAGGTGGGCATCCAAGGTCTGCATGCCGTATTTCGCGCCGGTCTGGAGGTCGGACTTGATCATATTCGTCTTGCCGTCGCGGATGCGGCTCTTGATGGCATCGGTGGAGGTCATGATCTCGAAGGCGGCGACACGTCCGTGGACTTCACCGTTCTCGTCGAGACGCGGCAGCAGGATCTGCGAAATTACGGCCTGAAGCCCCGCCGCGAGCTGGGTGCGCACCTGCGCCTGCTGGTTCGTGGGGAAGGCGTCGATAATACGGTCGACGGTCTCGGCCGCGCCGGTCGTGTGCAGCGTGCCGAACACGAGGTGGCCGGTTTCGGCGGCGGTGATCGCGGCGGCAATCGTCTCCAAGTCGCGCATTTCACCTACCAGAATCACGTCCGGGTCTTGACGCAGCGCACGCCGGATCGCCTCGGCGAACGACGGCACATCGTCGCCAACCTCGCGCTGGGTCACGAGCGATTTGTCGGAGACATGATAGAATTCGATAGGATCTTCGATCGTGATGATATGCACCGAACGCTCATGGTTGATGACATTGAGCATCGAAGCGAGCGTGGTCGACTTGCCCGACCCCGTAGGACCGGTGACGAGGATGAGTCCGCGCGGTTTGAAAAGCAGTTCCTTCACCACCGGCGGCAGTCCCAGTTGCTCCATGGAAAGCAGCGTGTTGGGAATCTGACGGAGCACCATGCCGTAGCGCTTGCGCTCCTTGAAGATGGACACACGGAAGCGCGTGCCGTCTGGATGCGCGAGCGCGAAGTCGGCGCCGCCGTTCTTCTCCACTTCCTCCATCTGTTCGGTAGTCGCGATTTCCTTGCAGAGCGCAAGCGAATCCTCCTCCGTGAGTTCATAGTCGGAAAGCGCCTCCAACGAGCCGTGGACGCGGAGTTTCGGGGGCATGTATGCGCGGATATGAAGGTCGCTGCCGCCTTCGTCAATCGTCGCCTGCAACAAATCCTGCATCGTGAAGTCCATAGCCATGGTTTTGATTGTTTTACGGGTTGAGTATTGAATTGAGAAATCTAGAGAATTGGCGTTTAATCCGCATCGCCCATGGTGACACGGAGGATTTCGGAGAGTGAAGTCATGCCGCTTGCAACCTTGAGCATGCCGTCCTCGCGGAGCGTGCGCATGCCCATCTCGCGGGCTCGCTGCCGCAGCAGCGTCGCCGGAGCATGGTCGAAAATGAGGCGCTGGATGGAATCGTCCACCTTGAAAATCTCGAAGATGCCCTTGCGCCCCTTGTATCCGGAGCCGCCGCACTTGTCGCAACCGGCGCCATGGTACATGGTGTCCGGAATCGTCTTGGAGATTGCACCCAGCATCTTGAGCTCGCGCTCGGTGGGCGAATATGGCTCGCGGCACTTCTCGCAGATTGCGCGCACCAGACGCTGGGCCATGGCCGCGCGCAACGCCGACGCCACCAAGAACGGCTTCACACCGATATCCAGCAGACGTGTAACCGCGCTGGGTGCGTCGTTCGTATGCAAGGTCGAGAACACCAAGTGGCCGGTGAGCGCGGCTTCCATCGCAATGTCCGCAGTTTCCGCATCGCGGATTTCGCCGATCATCACGATATTGGGAGCCTGGCGCAAAATCGAGCGGAGTGCCGCCGAGAAGTCCAGCCCCACATCCTTGTTCACCTGCACCTGATTGATGCCGCTCATCTGGTATTCTACAGGATCTTCAACCGTGATGAGCTTCTTGTCCGGCGTGTTGATCTGACCGAGACAGGCATAAAGCGTAGTCGTCTTGCCCGACCCCGTAGGCCCCGTCACAAGCACCACGCCATCCGGCAGCTTGATGAGCCGCTCGAAAGTCGTCTGGTCGTCGGAGAGAAATCCCAATTGCGGCAAACCGAGATTGAGGTTGGACTTGTCCAGAACACGCATGACGATCGATTCGCCATGGTTGGTCGGTACCGAGTTTACACGCAGATCAAGGTCGCGCCCGTTCACCGTAATCTGGATGCGGCCGTCCTGCGGGATGCGCTTCTCCGAGATCTTCATCTTGGACATGATCTTGATGCGCGAGATGATCGCACCCTGCAGACGCTTCGGCGGCGAATCCATCTTCCTCAAGGCGCCGTCGATGCGGTAGCGGACGCGGAACTCCTTTTCCATGGGCTCCAAATGGATATCCGAGGCCTTCATCTTGATGCCCTCGGTGATGAGCATGGTGGCAAGCTTCACAACCGGCGCATCATCGCCCTTCTCGTCGCCAGACCCGAAATCGTCGTCTCCGCGCGTCTGCACATCCGCAGGCTCGTCCTGTGCATATAGTTTGGCCATGGCGGCCTTGACCTCTGCGCGCGGCGATACGACCGCTTCCACGTCGCGCCCGTGCAGCACATACCGCAACGAGTCGATTGCGTCGTATCCCATCGGGTCGGATAGCGCGACGGTGATTGCGTATTCGTCGCTCATCACCGGCACTACGCCGTACTTCTTCGCGATCTCGGCGGGAATCTCCTTGGTGACATCCTGCGAGATTACATCTGGATTGATGTGGCAGTATTTGAGACCGAACTGATCGGCCACTGTGCCCAGAACGGAATCCTCGTCGATCACGCCGCTGGAAACGAGCACATCAAGGGTGGTCTCGTTCTCGGCCTTCATGGAAGAAGCCGCGGATTCTATCTGATCCGAGGACAAGAAGCCGCGCTCCTGAAGGAGTTGCAGCACGTATTCGTCATTACTAGTCATGTTATGCGCATATTATACTCTTTTCCCGCAAAAATTTCAAGTCCTAAAATCCACGATATGCTTTTTACATGCCAGAAATCGTGTCGCCACTCGCGCCAATTCCCTCCAGTTTCTAATTCCCCATGACATGCGAAGGAAAGCTAAGTCGGCGGCTTTGCATCCATATGCTTCTCTAGCCCATTACAGCTCTGAATACGGCAGAACCTTAATCCGCCGCCAAGTCATGTTTGTTGGCCGCACGGCCTTTTCGAGAAATCCAAAGTAGCTGAACGGATGACCCTTGTAGCGATGATGTCCAAGCCGCAACGACTCCGACAACATCCGCCATTCCTGCAAGCCGTCCGGCCATCCGCTCGGCGTTCGATTGCCACTTTCGTCTCTCCATGCCCGATCAAGGCGAACGCCGCAAGTGCCGCCATCACAGCCATAACCGCTACTTTTCTCATTTTCGCTAGCCCTTATTCCGTTTCCGATGCCGATGGCACTTACTTGCTCCATTCCCAATAATTGATTGCGATAACATTGTCGGGGCTGTCGTCCGTTGTTGAAACGCCTACCGACAGCCATTCGTCGCCTTCGAATCGCCAGAAGTACACATACGCATTGCAGCTCTTCCTGCTGCATACCGGTCGGCCGAATCGCTTGGTCATGATCAGGATCAATTTTGCCGCTTCTTTCGCAGACAAAGTCCTGGTTGGCTTCCAGTCGTCTGCTTCCTTTTTCTTAGAGGCCGGGTTTATGTCCAGTTTCGCCTTTTCTGCAGCATCACTG
>OCTX012275261.1_pt1 | contig 22837 bp, 16 predicted proteins | sample 1539691 | NCBI WGS metagenome assembly OCTX01 (sample SAMN02144231, study PRJEB22623) | gut metagenome | biome: sheep rumen | host: Ovis aries | place: New Zealand
TCAAAGAACTCTCTCTTGTGTCGCCGACGCCCGTTTCGGAGCGAAAGCGGGTGCAAAGGTACGACTTTTTTCCGAACTACCAAAACTTTTTCGAAGTTTTTTTCGTTTAGCCCATTTTTTTTGAATAATTTGGCCCGAATCAATGCATTAACAGCCTTACACCTTATTATATATATAAGGCCAACAGCACTTGTTCTTTCTTTTTTGTATCTTCTAGAAAGCGCTGGTATCTTTCGCTCTCGGGATGAAACGGCCGATGGGCCAATGCCTCCTTGATAGGGCGCCATTCTGCGAGAAACTTCTTGGCACGGTCGCTGAAGCAACAATCAACCAACTGTTGCCAAATGTATTCCACCGCCTGGGATGAAGGATGGAGCATGTCCGGCTGATAGAAACGGTAGTCGCGCAGTTCGTCAAGTACAATCTCGTATGCTGGGAAATACGATACAAAGTCATATTTTCTAGTCATCCGATCAACAGCCAACAGCAGGACGGCTTTTGACAACTGACTGCCGTGAAACCCATACTTAGCATAGCGGATGGGGCTGACGGTCAAGACTATCTGCACGTCCTGCCGACGCTTTCTCAAGCATTCAACGACCAGCGAAAGCGCATCGACACATTGTTCTACAGACAGGTCCTCCTCCTGGAAGAGACTTTGAGGCCGTTTTTGGCAATTATCGACAATCTCGCCAGTCTCCTTGAGCCTGTAGACATGGTTGGTACCCAAAGTCAAGAATACAATGCGAGGAACATCGTTGTATTTCTGAATGGTATGAAGGATGGAAACAGGGTTATACACGACCCCATCAGGATTGACAACTACCGGAAAGTGCTCCTCCTCGAAACGTCGGCCAATGCTGTCAGCAAAGCACGAACCGACGAAAAGGATTGATTCAAGCGGTTCAATCCAAAAATTCATTTTCCGTAAAGTCACGACCGTTCTGAACTCCATATTTCAACTCCTACTGATTTGCAACCCCGTCTGTGACAGGTTCATCTCCACAAACCTAGCATTCACATTAGGACGGTGCTCCGCCAAGATGTGCCGGATACGCACCGCAGCCTCCGCATCTTTGGCTACCATATAGAGATAGCCACCGCCGCCGGCACCCGGTAACTTATAGCCCAAGCATAAGTCGTCGACCAGTTCCGTCAAATGTTGCACCGTTTCCGGGTTCGTACCGCTATCCAGCATCTGGTTCTGCTCCCATGTGGTGCGCACCATACGTCCCATCAGCGTAAAGTCCTGTCGCAGAATGGCATCATACATCTCCAAAGCATGCTCTTTCATCTGTCGCAACAGCAGCATCTGATCACGATTATTTAAAAACATCCTACGCACGATTTCTGCCAATATCTGCTTGGCAGTTCGAGTGATACCAGTGTAATAAAGGAGATGACAAGCCTTATACTCTGGTTGCGTATAAACATCTATCGGAAGCCATCTGACCAAAGGAGCCTGCTCGAATCCGCTGGTTGTCTGCAGCAGTTTGACACCACCCAGCACCCCACCGAACTGATCCTGCCATCCGCCGCCAGTGGTCAGCAGTTGCTCCAGCACCAGTGTCCGGCGTCCAATCTCGTTTTTATCCCATGCCAGCGAACAGAAATCGCTGACGCCACCCAATACCGTTGATGCAAGAATAGAACTGGTACCCAGCCCGCTACCAGCAGGGATAGCCGAGAGAAGCGTCAACTCGATGCCGCATCCGAAGGTCTCTAACTGCTGTTTAAGTGATTCGTAGCGGTCGGCAGAGAACCTGGGTACAAAGCCTGCCAGGGCTAATGCGGCCTTGGGAATGGAAAATGGCGAACCCACCTTGTCAAACTGCGCCAGTTCTTCATATGTCTCAACAACCTCCGTGGCCCCCAAGTCGATACTCCGAAGGATAATTTTTGGCTCACAGCATGGCTTGATATAAACCTGCAACGGTGGCTGCCCATTCAGTTCGATGGCAATGTTGACCACGTTTCCTCCTTCAAGCAGGCAATAAGGCGGTGTGTCCGTCCAACCGCCTGCAATGTCGATGCGCACCGGACTTCTCGACCACACAATCTGATCCTGATAGACAGCGCATCGTGGCTGTTGCGGTTGTGCCAGCAACTGTTCCGTCAGTCCCTGGCGTAAGAGTCCGAAAGCCTTGTCGCCATCGCCACGGAACATTGCATCATGAATGCGTATCATCAGCGGAGCCTCTTCAGCCAAAGGTACCGGCATCGGTATATGATAACTCTTAAAATGCCGGGCAGCATCGTCCAGATCAAGTTGATAAAAGACACTGTGCTCCCAGTTACGAGCCAATGCCGGCCAGTTCTGACGACGGAAAGCCTCACGCTGGCTGAACAACCTGTTTAGATTGGCTTGTGCAGAAATTTCTTCTGCACTAAGCATGGTGCACGAAACCGGTACCTGACCGGTAGTGAGGTAAGCCTCCAATTCATCTGCGGCGAGGACAGGGAACTGTTTCTGTTGCTGTTTTGCCCCATCAAAGCGGTCATTCATCATATAGGTGCGAACCACATATTCCTTCTGCCCTATAGGAACGATGTCCACACACTGGCCGGGAGAAAGCGAGACGGCCCAGTCGTTTTCAGGCACTCCGGTCACCACATGGCTATGAGTCAGTGACCATTGACGGCCTATACAACTATTCTCTATCCATATATCCGTATTTTCAGAACTGAATGCAATATGCGTCTTAGCATTCTGCACAAATATCGAAGGATGAGGTTTGCGGTCGTGATGCATAATCAGGCGCTGGTCGCTCACCACATTCTGCAACCTCACTGTCGATGAGATCATCTCACCTGATGTTCCGAAATGATAGAATTCGCCCCCCGGCAGCGGCACCACAGTCACACTCAGTTGATGCAGTTCCGGGTCGTCAAGCACCGGATGCGTTCCCAGTGACCGACCGAAGTCCGAATACAAATCGTAGTATTTAAATTGAGAATCAAGAATAGAGAATGGAGAATTAGCCTGCGCATCGCATCCTTTATTCTCGCTACATCGTGACATCAGCAACTTCACGGCACGGTCGCTGAGCAGCCACACACCGATGTCCGTCAGATAGTAGTGCTGCTTCTGCAACTCATTCAGTTGCTCAACGCTTGGTTTCTGAAGCATTTGCTTCAAGACCTGCGGCGTACGGCGGTCGGACACGAACACGCCATGATTCTTGGCCACATCAGCATCCAGCCATAGGCCATAGCACACCACGTCAGCCTGCGGAACGGGACCCAATGGCTGTGTGGCCCTGACGAGCACATCACCACTGACCACCATCGTATGGATGCCATCCGGTGCCATTTGCAGCATGTGCTCATAGAGCGGTAACTGTAGCGACAACAGATCTTGCGACAGGCGCTGCCCCCTCTCCCACCGGAACACCGGTACAGGTGTCAGAATCTTCCCTGACGGTGCATAAGCCGGCAAGCGACGACTCTGCCCACCGGCATGAATCAGAATGCGTTTCTCTTGCAACAGCCACTCATCGAACGAAGCCGTTGTCTTCTCATTCATATAAGCCTGCTTCAACAGCCATGCTGTGCCTCCGCCACTACCTATCCGGTGACCATCGGGGTCACACGTACAAAAGTACTCTTGGACCGGCAAGCCCGTAATTTGATGAAAGACCGTAAGCCCTGCATCGTTGACATGCACCAGATTGGGGGGCAAAGATAGTAGTTTTTTCATGTAGCAACTCTTTTCTGACTGCAAAGATAACAAAAAAAAACAGACGAAAGTGCATTCGTTCAAAAAAAATATTGTATATTTGCGGCAAAATTAGCAAAAACCTGAAAACATGCAATTCAAAATCCTAACCAAAGACGGGGTTAATTACCTGATACCCTTTATTCTCATAACATCCTGTTTTGCACTATGGGGCTTCGCCAACGACATGACCGGCCCTATCGTTAAAGCCTTCTCCAAGATCTTCCGTATGAGCGTCACCGAGGGTGCCCTCGTCCAGGTGGCTTTCTACCTGGGCTATTTCGCCATGGCCTTCCCTGCGGCGAAGTTTATTCAGCGCTATTCTTTCAAAGCAGGTGTGATGGTGGGACTTTCACTCTTCGCCATCGGCTCTTTCCTATTCTTTCCTGCCAAGATATTAGGCTACTACTATCCCTTCCTACTGGCTTACTTCATTCTAACCTGCGGCCTGTCGTTTCTGGAGACCAGTTGTAACCCCTACATCTACTGTATGGGCAGCGAGGAAACAGGCACCCGCCGGCTGAACCTGGCACAAGCCTTCAATCCCATCGGTGCCTTGATGGGCATGTATGTCGCCATGCAGTTTGTTCAGGCCAGAATGAGCGGCATGAGCACAACACAGCGTATGAGCCTGCCTGCCCCACAGTTTAACACACTGAAAGACAACGACTTGGAAGTCCTCATCGGTCCCTATTTGGGTCTTGGTATCTTCTGCCTGCTACTGCTCATCCTCATTTTCTTCCGCAAGATGCCCAAAGCAGCCGAGGCAAGCACCAACAAGCCCCTGAAGGTTGCGTTGTCCGAACTTTTCCATATCAAGAACTATCGTGAGGGAGTTCTAACCCAGTTTTTCTACGTCGGTGCCCAAGTGTCCTGCTGGACCTTTATCATACAATACGGTACGCGAGTGTTCATGGATGAAGGCATGGACGAGAAAGCCGCCGAGATACTCTCACAGAAATACAATATCGCGGCCATGATCTTTTTCACTGTCAGCCGTTTCATCTGCACCTGGTTTCTGAAATACATCTCCCCTAGTCGTCTGCTGTCAATTCTCGGCATCATGGCCGCCTGTTTCGTAATGGGTGCCATCCTATTCACCGACCGCAACGGCATTTACTGTTTCGTGGCAGTTTCAGCCTGCATGTCACTGATGTTCCCAACCATCTACGGCATCGCTCTTCGCGGTGTGGGTGACAACGTGAAATTTGCCAGTGCCGGACTCATCATGGCCATTCTGGGCGGATCCGTCTTTCCTCCCCTTCAGGCCCTTGTCATCGACTCCGGCATTCAGGTTTTCGGGCTATCATCCAGCAATCTGTCGTTCGTCATCCCTTTCATCTGCTTCCTCGTCATCATCATCTACGGCCATCGTTCCTATGTGCGCCACTACCTGCTGAAGCCAGTCGACAAGGACTACGTCTAACAAAAAAAATGACAGATACGAGACAATACTAACTGCCATCCGCCACTAAGACAACGATGTGCTTAGTAACGGATGACAGAACTGTAAAATGAGCAATAGGCCTAATATGACAGGATGAAAACCAGGAAAAGAAGGGTTTACCGTTAGGCATCCTGTTCCTGGAAGTCGAGGTCGGCCTCGACAACAAAGTGCACCTCGTTGGTATCAAGAGCAGGCTGTCCTTCTTCTTTAGCCCTTCGGCAAAGGAAGTCGGCCACTTGATCCATATCTATATCGACCTCATCGTCGTCGGATTCCAAGATGCCGCTCTCAAAGAAATAGTCGGCAATGGCATCAAGCATCCACTTCAACTGCCCATCCGAATAGCGATCCTTAAGGTCGCTGGGCAGTTGCTCACGTATAAAACGAATCTCCCTACGGGTCTCTTCCTCATCTTTGAGGAACTCTTCATCAAGGCTGGCCATGATTACAGCAGGGCTTCAAATTTCTCTTCAAACTTCTGCTTCGACTGGGCTCCGACGAGTTTATCGACCACCTCACCATCCTTGAAGAAGAGGATTGTGGGGATGTTGCGGATGCTATACTCCACAGCCAGTTCCTCAGCCTCTTCGATATCGCACTTGCCGACGACAATCTTGCCGTCGTACTTCTCTGCCAGTTCAGAGATGATAGGGCCCACCATACGACAAGGGCCGCACCATGTTGCCCAGAAATCAACCACCAATGGCAGAGCGCCATTCTTCAGACTCTCAAAGTTCTCACTTGTTACTTGTACTTCCATAATCTTAATTTACAATTTAACTATTTATTATCTATCTATATTTTGTTCTATTTAACTACCTGCAAAAGGCGTGCCATTATTAATTGATCTTATAGTCGATGGATGGATGTTGCTCTATGAAATCGATTAAGGAATGGCGCACGTCGACCAATTTCTCCTTGGCCCTCATCAACACATGATGCTTGCCTGCAGAATCGCGCAACTGGAAGAATAGTTTGGTCTTGCCCGGACTTTCGTCTATCAATTCGCCCAATTCTGCCACAATCTGGTCATCGAGCAAGTCAGTATTCAGCGATATAGTGATACGGTCGATAGCCTTGTCTTTCACCGTCTGCAGATATTCCACATTACTCACATTGAAACTCAACCGATCGCTATTCTGAAAACGGGCCCTGACCTGACCGGAGACATAGACCGATGCCCCCTCGGTGAACATGCCATTCAGCCGTCCCCAGTCCTCGCCAAACATGCCCAGTTCGCCGGAACCTTCATAATCTTCAATCGTCACAAAGCCGTAAGGCTGTCCTCGCTTGTCGAATCGGGTCCGGATAGCCGTCACGATACCTGCCAAGACGACAGTTTCCCGATCCTTCAGGGCACTCAAGTCTGCCAGGTCGGCACATTTAGTATTACAGAGATTGTCGAGCACAATACGGAACTCGTCGAGAGGATGGGCCGAGAGATAGATACCTACCAGGTCGCGCTCCTTGTTGAGCCGCTCGATGTCACTCCATCGGATGTCAGTCTTGGGGACAGGTGGCGTGGCTATTTCTACATCATCGAAGCCTCCGAAGAGCGACGTTGTGGCCTGTTGCTTTGCCGTCTGGTAGTTCTGTCCATAACGCACCAACGTATCGAGAAAGACTTCGCCCTTGCTGTTTTCTGCGAAGAAAGCCTCCCGTCGGATACCAAAAGAGTCGAACCCGCCGCTGAGTGCCAACGACTCGAAAGCCTTGCGGTTGACATTGGCAAAGGGGATACGTTGTGCGAAATCGAAGATGCTCTTATAGGGGCCGTTCTTAGTACGCTCGTCGATGATAGCCTGAGCAGCACTATCACCAAGCCCTTTGATGGCTGCCAACCCGAAGCGAATCTCGCCTTTCTGGTTCACGCCAAACTTCTGATACGACTCGTTGACATCGGGTCCCAGCGTAGCGATGCCCATTTGCTTGCACTCGTCCATCAACTTGGTGATTTCCGTGATCTGGTCACGACGGCGGCTCATGATAGCCGCCATGAACTCGGCGGGGTAGTTGGCCTTGAGAAAGGCTGTCTGATATGCCACCCACGAATAGCAGGCAGCATGCGACTTATTGAATGCATAACTGGCAAACTTCTCCCAGTCGGCCCAGATCTTCTCCAACACCGCCGGGTCATGGCCGTTCTTCTTGCCACCCTCAATAAACTTCGGTTTCATAGCGTCGACGATATCCTTTTTCTTCTTACCCATCGCCTTTCGCAGGGCATCGCTCTCACCGCGGGTAAAGTCGGCCAACTGACGTGACAACAACATCACCTGCTCTTGATAGACGGTGATGCCGTAAGTGTCTTTCAGATATTTCTCCATGCAGGGGATGTCGTACTTAATCTCCTCACGTCCGTTCTTTCGAGCAATAAACGAGGGTATGTAGTCCATAGGTCCCGGTCGGTAGAGGGCGTTCATAGCGATGAGGTCCTCAAAGACCGTGGGGTGCAGTTCACGCAAGTATTTCTGCATGCCGCTCGACTCAAACTGGAAAGTGCCTATGGTGCGTCCCTGCTGATATAGTTCGTAGGTCTTCGGGTCGTCAATAGGGATATGGTCAAGATCGACATCGATACCTCGTGTTAACTTGATGTTGGCACAGGCCTCCTTCAACTCCGAGAGAGTCTTCAGACCCAAGAAATCCATCTTGATCAGTCCCGTCGACTCAATAACGTGACCATCGTACTGAGTACAGTTGGTCTTAGTGTCCTTGAAGTCAGGATCGTCGGCCGTCGACACCGGCACCCAATTGCTGATCGGGTCGCGGCAGATAATAAATCCACAAGCATGGATACCGGTTCCGCGCACCGTTCCCTCCAACATCTTGGCATATTTGATGGTGTTGCGCAGAGCGGGGTCGTTGGAAGCCTCAGCCTCCTGCAGTTCACGGGTACACTTAATAGCGTTGGGCAGATTCATCTTCAGGTCGTCGCCCGTCTGTGGGTCTTTCAACCGGTCGGGGATTGCTTTACAGAGTGCATTCGACACAGGGATTGGCACTTTCTCGACACGGGCCACATCCTTGATAGAGTTTTTCGTGGCCATCGACGCATAGGTGATGATGTGGGCGCAGTTCTCATGACCATATTTATCCATCACCCATTTCAGCACCTTGCCTCGCCCGTCGTCGTCGAAGTCAGTATCAATATCGGGCAACGAGATACGGTCGGGATTAAGGAAACGCTCGAACAGCAGGTCGTACTTCAGCGGGTCAATCTTGGTGATGCCTAGACAATAGGCCACCACCGAGCCGGCAGCGGAGCCACGGCCTGGACCAACCCAGACATCCAGTTCATCGCGTGCCGAATTGATAAAGTCCTGCACGATGAGGAAGTAGCCCGGGAAGCCCATGGTCTTCATGATATGCAGTTCGAAGCGGACACGTTCGTCGACCTCCTGGGGGATGGGGTCGCCATAGCGTTCACGGGCACCTTTGTAAGCCAGTTCTGCCAGATAGTCAGCCTCAAACTTGATGCGGTATATCTTGTCGTAGCCGCCCAGTTTCGTTATTTTCTTTTCGGCTTCCTCTGCTGGGAGCGGATTTTCGCCGTTCTCATCGGAAGTAAACTCCTTGTAGAGGTCGTCTTCGGTAAACTTCTCGCGCCACGCTTCTTCCGTGCCGAACGACTCCGGAATGGGAAAGAAAGGCATAATAGGATCGTGGTCGAGACTATAGATTTCCACCTTGTCAAGTATCTCAAGCGTATTCGACAGGGCCTCGGGCACATCGCTGAAGATCTGGTTCATCTCGGCCCGCGTCTTAAACCACTCCTGCTTCGAATAGAGCATACGAGATGGGTCATCCAGGTCTTTGCCTGTCGACAGGCAGAGCAGGTGGTCGTGGGCTTCAGCATTCTCTTTGTCCACGAAATGAACATCATTGGTACAGACCAGTTTGATACCATACTCATGAGCCAGTTCGATGAGCACCTTATTGGCCTGCTGTTGCAAGGGGAATGTTTCACGGTTGGCTCGGATGGTGGGGTCGGTCACCTCGTGGCGCTGCAACTCCAGATAGTAGTCGTCGCCAAACACGCGGTGATACCACTCCACGGCCTCACGGGCTCCGGCCATGTCGCCATTGAGTATCTTCTTGGGCACCTCGCCAGCAATACAAGCCGAACAGACAATCAAGCCCTCGTGGTATTTCTCTAGATCTTCACGGTCAGTACGAGGACGCATATAGTAGCCGTCAACCCATGAGTTAGAGACCAATTTGATCAGGTTCTTGTAGCCCTTATAATTCTTGGCCAGCACGATGAGATGGTAGCCGCTCTGATCCTCTTTGCCGCGATGGAGCGACTTCGAGCCATGACGCGACACATACATCTCACAGCCGAAGATCGGTTTGAACGGTTCGAGGCCCTCTTTCTTGCGTTTTTTGTTCACCCCCATGACGATATCGTGAAATTCTTTGATACCGAACATATCGCCGTGGTCGGTAATGGCCAGCCCCCTCATCCCATCGCCGATAGCCTTGTCTACAAGGTTCTTGATCTTCGACTGGCCGTCTAAGATAGAATAATAGGTATGTACGTGTAAATGTATGAAATCTTCCATGTCCGTAGCAAATTTGGTGTTCAAAGTTACGGCGAAAAGTTGATATTGCCAAAAGAATCTTGGAAAAAGTTTGTTAATTGACAAAAAAGCATTACCTTTGCACCGGAATTTCCAAGACTAACCCATGGGAGAAAGAATAAAAAAACTGAAGAAAATCAGGATTCACCGCGAGGGTACTGACGAACTGCTCTACAGCCTTTTCATCATCATAGCCATCGCCGTGCTTCTCTGGCGCTCCTTCATCACGCCGATACCCTTCATCATCTTTATCGCCGTCTTCGGCACCGCATGGCTGATGATGCTCAATTTCTACCGTTGCCCTATCCGCTATTTCAATGGCGACACGGAGAAGACTGTTGTGGCTCCTGCCGATGGCAAGATAGTGGTCATCGAAGAAACCGAGGAGGCAGAATACTTTCACGACCGCCGTCAGATGATCAGCATCTTCATGAGTCCGCTCAACGTCCATGCCAACTGGTTTCCTGTTGACGGCAAGGTGAAGTTCGTGAAGCATTTCAGCGGCAACTATCACAAAGCGTGGCTGCCCAAGGCCAGCGAGGAGAACGAGCATGCCGACATCATGATCGAGACCCCTGACGGCCAGGACATTCTGGTTCGCCAGATAGCCGGTGCGATGGCTCGTCGTATTGTTACCTACGCCAAGGACGAAGAAGACTGCTACATCGATGAGCACTTGGGGTTCATCAAACTAGGCTCGCGAGTCGATGTCTATCTGCCGCTGGGCACGGAAGTCAAAGTAAAGATGAACCAACCGACCACAGGCGACCAGACAGTCATCGCAAAACTCCCATAGCAGCCCATTTGCCCCATCAGCCTCATTAGCCTCCAAAAATCCCCATAATCCCTATGATTAAGAAACACATCCCTAACACCATCACCTGCCTGAATCTCATTTCGGGGTGCATTGCCACCTACTGGGCGTTTCAGGGTGCCTATCAGTTGGCACTACTATTCATTGTGACAGGTGCCATGTTCGACTTCTTCGACGGCATGGTGGCTCGTCTGCTCCATGTCTCTTCCCCCATTGGCAAGGAACTTGACTCGCTGGCCGACGACATCACTTTCGGCTTTGCCCCATCGGCGATGGTGTTCAGTTTTCTTTCTTCATTCCATATCCACCTGACGTTCGTACCCTTCCTGTCTTTCATCATGGCCGCCTTCTCGGCCCTGCGGCTGGCTAAGTTCAATCTCGACGAACGACAGGCCCTTGAGTTCATCGGACTGCCGACACCTGCCAATGCCCTGTTTTGGGGAGCGCTCATAGTGAGCCTTGACGGAAGCATCTGGCTCGAGTCTGAACAATTCTCACAATACGGATTCTATGTCATCCTGGCGCTCTTAGCCGTCAGTTGCTACCTATTGGTATCAGAGATTCCCATGTTCGCCCTGAAATTCAAGCACTGGGGCTGGAAGGGCAACGAAGTAAAATACATTTTCCTCATCATCTGCATCCCCATGCTGCTATTGCTGGGCATTGGCGGCCTTGCCGGCATCATCTCGTGGTATATCTTCCTCTCGCTGTTCACCCAGAGGAATGCCACTCAACAACAGTAATCGTCACTCACTATGGAGAAGTGGATTATCATCATATTTATCGTCCTATTGGTATTAGTAACCGTGCTCTTGTTGGCCGCCTTCATTCTGCTGCGCAAGGGCTTCCGCTTCATCAAGCGGCTTTTCTCCGGCGAAATGACCGACGAGGAGTTTGAACGCTTGTCTAAGAAGAACTATCGCGGGGCCAATGGACCGGCCTTCGACAAAGACTATTTCAAAGGCACCCGGAAACAGCAGCAGTCACGACAGCAACAGACAGGCCACCATCGGACGACCCAGACAGACGACGGTGTGACCATCATCGACCGGCGTGACCCGGACAAGGCCAACAAAAAAATATTCGCCCAAGACGAGGGCGAATATGTAGAGTTTAAAGAAATTGAGAACTGAGAATTAGTTGTGCACCAGCGTGCCGATGTCCTCACCCTCCATCACCTTCTTCAGATTACCTACGACATCCATGTTGAACACATAGATGGGCAGGTTGTTGTCCTGGCACATGCAGATAGCCGTGAGGTCCATCACCTTCAAGCCTCGCGCGAGTACCTCTTTATATGTAATATCGCTGAACTTCATGGCTGTGGGGTCCTTCTCCGGGTCGGCAGTGTAGATGCCGTCCACACGGGTGCCCTTCAGCATCACGTCGGCCTCGATCTCGATGCCACGCAGACTGGAACCGGTGTCGGTAGTGAAATAGGGAGAGCCCGTGCCGGCAGAGAAGATACATACCTGACCCTGTTCCATGGCTTCGATGGCCTTCCATTTAGTGTAGAACTCACCAATGGGCTCCATGCGGATGGCCGTCAGCACCTTGTTCTTCACTGCAATGGCACCCAGTGCCGACGACAGGGCCAGCGAGTTGATGACAGTGGCGCACATACCCATCTGGTCGCCCTTCACACGGTCGAAGCCTTTCTGGCTCCCGCTCAGCCCTCGGAAGATGTTGCCGCCACCGATGACGATGCCTATCTGCACCCCCATCTCTGCCACCTCCTTGATTTGTTTCGCATAGTCACTCAGTCGCTCGGGATCAATGCCGTAGCCCTGCTTTCCCATCAGGCTCTCGCCCGACAATTTCAATAGAATTCTTTTAAATCGCATTTTTCCTTTTTTATTATTTCGATGTTTCAGTATTTCGGAATTTCGAGGATTCGAAAGGTCGAGGTTTCAACTCGCGGCTTGTCAGACGAACGTCACTTCCTTGAAGGCATATCGACGATTTTGGCCATGCTCATCGCACAGAATCAGATGACCGTCACGCTCCACATCGATGATTTCGGCCATAAAGACGCCCACCTTGTCAGCATAGGGATAGAAACCCTTGCGACGATAAAGGCGCGACATGTAAGCCGGCTTCATATCTCTCTGCAACCATGGCTCCAGTCGCGACAGGATGTCTTCCAACAGTTGTCTCCGGTCGGTCTCCTGCCCATGAATCTGCCAGAGCGACACCGGGTTGGGCGCATCGCTACGGAACACCTGCTGGTTGACATTCAGGCCCACGCCAATGATACTGTCACAGATCAGGATGCCCTTCAGACGGTTCTCTATCAGTATGCCACCCAATTTACCGTTCCGCCAGTAGATGTCGTTGGGCCATTTGATGGCCAAGTCACCGATATGTTGTTCCAGTGTCTCACAGATAGCCAACGAGATAGCCATCGAGATGCGAAATTGCTCTACCGCCGTCACCCCTTCCGGGCGGAAGCGGATGGAGAACAGCAAGTTCTTGCCCCGCTCCGATTCCCACGAGTTGGTGCCACAGCCCCGGCCGGCCGTCTGGAAGTCAGACCATACCACCAATGCCTTGTCCGTCCGGTCATCCCATTGCCGCTCTCTCAGCCATCGGTTGGTAGAGTCCGTCTCGTCTATATATATGATTTCCCATCCCGCCATAAGTGCATCATTTCGTTCTTTTACGCAAAATTAAGCATTATTTCCCAAACATCCAAACATTTCCATAAATTATCACCGACAAACGAAGTTTTTTATCGGTTATTTGCCACATTCCTTTTTTTTTCTTATCTTTGCCGATGATATCGAAACATCGAAGCACCGAAACATAATCAAATGATGATGCTCGAAATTCCGGAGCATCGAAACCTCGAAAAAAATGCAACACCAATCCCTCGACGAACGATTCATGCAGATGGCACTGGCCGAGGCTCAGAAGGCCTGGCAAAAGGGCGAAATACCCATTGGTGCCGTTATCGTGAGCCACGGCACCATCATAGCCCGGGCCCACAACCTGACAGAAACCCTGAACGACGTGACGGCGCATGCCGAGATGCAGGCCATCACGATGGCTGCCAACACGCTGGGCGGCAAATACCTGACCGACTGCACGCTCTATGTCACCGTAGAGCCCTGCCCCATGTGTGCCGGAGCCATCGGGTGGGCCCAAGTGCCCCGTATCGTCTATGGTGCCCCCGATCCCAAGCGTGGCTTTCGCGAATACGCCCCCCGGGTGCTTCATCCCAAGGCAGAATGCAGTGGCGGCATCCTCGAGGAAGAATGCCGCCAACTGATGCAAGACTTTTTCAAGAGAAAACGCTAGTTAGCGAAACAGGCGCTCCTAATCATACACTCACGACCGAAACAGGAACTCCCGACCGCTACCACTCCCTGTAGACCCTGACCGGAGGTGCCGGACGAACCGTAGTCTCCGACCGAGTACTGCGACCGAACAAATACGACCACTGTTGGGGTTTGTGCTGCTCGTCGAAGGCCGCAAATTCCGCGTAGGTCGATTCTGGCCGTCCTTCGCCGATACTCATCACCCGGTCGTAGATGGCCTTACGACTTGGCGCATTAAACGGACTGTCGTTACCGTTCATCATGCTCTTGGGGGTTGGTCTGTAGGCCCCAATAGTATAGGTATAGCCGCCTTCATAGACCCCGATATACTCATTGTCGAAACGACTGTCACCGATAAAGTTGTGCCAGTCGACCTTCGTCACATCATCTGTCGTATCCACATTTCTCAGCCACCCATACTGATGGTCACGGGCAATCTCGTCAATGACATCCTGGGATGGCGCACCATTCTCTTTGTAGCCATACTCATCGCCCAATTTTGCCAGCCCGTGGCCTATAGCCTCATGGACCAGCACCAAACGGAACTGCTCACTCTCCAGACTCTCAATGACCGGACACAGCGCAATGGCATACTGTAAGGGCACCTTGGTCTTTGAGTTGTGATAGAGATAGGTCACGCCTTTATGCTCGCTGGAATTGAGGATGACGACCGACAGCGCATCCGTCAGGTCGGTTACGGCCTTCTTGGCGTAGGCATCCACCGCCTTCGTATCTGCCTCAATGTTCGAAGACTGTGGGTCGGGCACGGTGCTGAACACCGTCGAAAAACTGCCGCCCACATTATCGCTTTTCGAAACGGCCGTCACGGCATACACAGAGAAATAGTCGCGCAGCGACTTTACAGGTTCCTCGCTGAACAGATGTTCCATCGCCGTTTTCATCACTGTCTGATAGGTACCGTCGAGAATCTCTTTGTCGGCAAAACCATCGCCCATCAACACAATGCTGATGCCCTTGCCCTGTGTCGCACGTTGCATCACCGTCACCTCACCGTCGGCTGAAAAGTCGGACGACTCATAGCCGGAGTCCAGACCCGCCTGTTGCACATAGCAGGTGTCCAGTCCCACCCAACTGTTCTCACCGGTCAGCAAAGCCAGCACATAGATGGCTGTTCTCGGACTCCGACTCTCGTTAGCGTCCACCACGAGGCGGGTCAGTTTGCCGCGCCATTCCTCACCGCTCCTGCTGCCGGAAGACACGTCCCAATGAATCCAGTCCGTCTCACTATTGTAGGCCACGGTCATATTTTCCACATCGTCAATATTGCTGGTGAAAGTGATGGCCACCGCGCCGCCCTCGGCACCGACGCTGTACACCTTCTTATCGAAAGTACCATAATCGCCGCTTTGCACTACATTGACACTCCTCTGCGCAGAACCGGCCGAGATAGTCACCACGGCACTGCGGCTGGCCTTGGTACGGTTGATCTGAGTGGTGGTCACGGTGATGGTCTGGCTGCCTGCCTTGCCCGATGCCGGCGACACCGTCAGCCAGTTGGCACTGCACGATGCCGACCAGTCTGCCGAAGCAGTAAACGTGATAGTCATCTTCTGGTCCACCGTCGGATATAGTATCTCCGTCGTCGTATCGGTCACAGTGATACTCGCCGCTTCCCCATCGTCGCTCTTACAACCGGCAAACAGCCAGACAGAGATAAACAGAAAGGTCACATAGCAATATGTATTCATACGCTTTGTCAGATTGACTTAGTAATATTTTTCATCCTGCTGCAAAGGTAGGCATAATTTCTGAATCTGCAAACAATCGGGGCAGGATTTTTTCTTTTCCTGCTTTGTTCAGTTAGCGTTAGGTCAATGCATTTTCATGCCAAAAGTTTTGGATAGTAAGAAAAAAAATGCTAATTTTGCAAGCAGAAAGCCATCAATTTCGTATCAGCCATGGATACAGAGAACAAATATGTACGTTTCGACTGGGCAGTGAAGCGGATGCTTCGCGACAAGGCCAATTTTGGAGTGCTGGAAGGACTTATTACTGTTCTTCTAGGTGAGACTGTTCACATCGTGGAACTGCTTGAAAGCGAAGGCAATCAGGAGTCGGAGGATGACAAGTTCAATCGTGTTGACATCAAGGCCAAGAACGACCGCGGGGAGATTTTCATCGTTGAGGTACAACTGACGCGTCAACTCTATTACCTGGAGCGCATCCTCTATGGTGTGGCAAAGACTCTGACAGAGCATATCAAGTTAGGCCGTCTTTACAACGAGGTAAAGAAGGTCTACTCCATCAGCATTGTCTATTTCGACCTAGGACAGGGAAACGACTATCTCTATCACGGACAGAGCACCTTCAAAGGAGTACATACCCACGACACACTGCTCATCAGTTCCAAGGAGAATGATGTCATCAAGATGCGTACTCCGGAGCAGGTTTTCCCAGAGTACTATATTATCCGCGTCAACGAGTTCAACGATGTGGCAAAGACACCGCTTGAAGAGTGGCTGGACTATCTGAAGAACGGGCATATTAAAGATGACACGACCACGCCTGGACTGAGCGAAGCCAAGGAGAAACTGCAGTATCTCTCAATGAACAAGGCAGACCGTCTGGCCTACGAGCGCCACTTGGATGCCATCATGGTGCAGGAGGACGTGCTAAATACTGCCAAAGTGGAAGGTCGGGCTGAAGGTCGGGCTGAAGGCCGGGCTGAAGGTCGGGCTGAAGGTCGGGCTGAAACCAATATGGAGAATGCACGCAGGATGAAGTCTTTGGGTGTTGACTTCTCCCTAATCAGTAAAGTGACAGGCCTTTCGCCTGATGAGATAGAATCGTTGTAATCAAATCGGGGTAGAAATTTTATTTTCTGCCCCGATTTGTGTAAATAACCAGGCTTGTGACACAAAACAAAAATTTAAATTTTTTGCGCTTTGTACTCTCACATCTTGGGATATGAGAATAAATGACTACCATTGTGACATCGTTTCACTAAAGACCAACAATGATGGACATTCACATTCATGTAATCTCTCCTGGCGGGATGCAAGGACATCCCGGCAGCAGCCGAGGGAAAGTTATTTTTTCATCTTTTTAAGCCAATTTTAGTTGATTTTTGATGGCTTTTGGGCCTCAAATGTAACTTTTTCGTAAAATTATTTGGGTTTTTAAAAACTATTACGTACTTTTGCACTCTGTAACACTTGGGTGGATTCTGTCCAGACTCATGCGCACCTCCGGCGGGGAGGTCAGCAGTAAAGCAGATGCAGAAAACCGGCATGCACTAATGAGGATTTGCAACCATATAATTAATGTACACGTACATTATTAAATAAAAGAAGAAATAAATAGTCGACGATAGGACAACAAATAATAACAAACAACATTTATAAACCAAAAAAACGAGAGAGATTTATGGAAAAAAGACTCATGACATTGTTGGCAGTCCTCTTCCTGTTTGTGGGAGGGGTGATGGCCCAGACAAAAGTCAATGGTACCGTGGTGTCTCAGGACGACGGTCAGCCCGTGATCGGCGCTACCGTGATGGTCGTCGGGACCAACGTCGGTACAGCAACTAACGCCAATGGTCAGTTCTCGCTGACCTGTCCGGCCGGCAAGAACACGCTGCGTATTACCTATGTAGGCATGGAGCCTCTGGAAGTGAGCGCCCGTCCCAACATGCGCATCTTGCTGACCAGCAACAACAAGGCTCTTGACGAAGTGATTGTGGTGGCCTACGGTACGGCCAAGAAGTCGTCGTTCACCGGTTCGGCCGCTGCCATCAGCAGCGACAAACTGGAGTCGCGCCCTGTGTCGACCGTTACCAAGGCCCTCGACGGCCAGGTAGCCGGTGTGACCGTGACCAGCGGTGGCGGTCAGCCCGGTAGCGACGCCAGCATCGTCGTGCGTGGCTTCGGTTCTATCAATGCCTACAACGACCCCCTCTATGTGGTTGACGGTATCCCCTACGACGGTGCGCTGAACACCATCAGCCCGCAGGACATCGAGTCGATGACGGTGCTGAAGGATGCTTCTGCATCGGCCCTGTACGGTGCCCGTGCTGCCAATGGTGTGGTGATTATCACTACTAAGAAAGGTAAGGAGGGTAACCTGCAGGTGACCCTGCACAACACTGTGGGTTGGTCATGGCGTGCTCTGCCTCGCTACGAGACCGTAGACCAGAAGGAGTTCGTACAGATCACCTATGAGGCACTGCGCAACAACCAGCAGTTCAACAACGGCCTGAGTTTCGACGAAGCATCGGCCGTGGCCCGCAACCAACTGTCGACCACCTTCGGCGGCGAGATTTACAACCCCTTCAAGAACTACACCTGGGACCAGTTGATCGACCCCTCTACCGGTATGGTTCGTGCTGACGCCCAGTCGGCATGGAATGAGGACTGGCTCGACGGTACCTACAACAAGGGTGCCCTGCGCCACGAACACCAGTTGTCGGTGAACGGCGGTACCGACCGCACCACCTACCTGCTCTCGCTGGGCTACACTGATGAGAAGGGTATCCTGGTGAACACCGGTTTCCAGCGCTACAACGCCCGCACCAACATCGACACCCAGATTACCGATTGGTTCAAGGCCGGACTGAGCACCAGTCTGGCTCACACCAAGACCGACTACACCGACTTCACAGATACAGGCACATCGAACCCCTGGTACACCTCGCAGTTCATGGCTCCTATCTACCAACTCTACCGTAAGGACCTCAACGGCAACGACGTGCTTGACAACTATGGTAACCGTCAGCCCGACTACGGTGAGGACGGCCGTCCAACGGCTGCCGACTTCAACCCGCTGGGCGACCTGACCCTCGACCGCACCTACTATACGACCGACAATGCCAGCGTCCGTGCTAACCTAACCTTCGGTTCCGACGATGTGAAGATGGGCTGGGCTCAGGGTCTGAAACTGTCGCTGAACTTCGGTGGCGACTATCGTCAGCGCAACGAGACTCAGACGATGAACAAGTTCCACGGCAACCAGAAGAATGCCGGTGGTATGATCAGCAAGGAAAACATGCGCACCCAGAGTTACACCTTCAACCAGCAGTTGACCTGGAACCGCAAGTTCGACAAGCACTCCGTTGGCGCTCTGTTTGCTCACGAGTTCTATCAGTACACCTATAACTACCTGTCGGCCGGCCGTACCAATATCGTCGATGGCATCGACGAACTGCGTCCCGGTGCATCGATGTACGATGCCGACTCTTACTCTATCGAACACGACATCGAGTCGTGGCTGGGTCGTGTGAACTACAACTACGACGACAAGTACTACTTCGACGCTTCTATCCGTCGCGACGGTTCGTCACGTTTCCACAAGGACAACCGCTGGGGTACCTTCTGGTCGGTGGGCGGCAACTGGCGTGTCTCTGCCGAGGAGTTCATGAAGCCCCTCACTTGGGTGAGCAACCTGAACTTCAAGGTCTCTTACGGTGAGAACGGTAACGAGAACCTGCAGACCTACTACGCTTGGCAGAACCTCTACTCGCTGGCTTATCCTAACGGCAACAACATCGGTGGCTTCGTGAGCACCCTGGAGAACAAGGACCTGACTTGGGAGAAGAGCGGCATGCTCAACATCGGCCTCGACGGCGCACTCTTTGACAGCCGTCTGCGTTTCAGCATCGAGTACTTCAACAAGAAGACCACCGACATGCTGCTGAACTACCCGATGGCTCTGTCTACCGGTTTCACCGGCTACGACGCCAACGTCGGTAACATGCGCAACTCGGGCTGGGAGTTCATGGTCAGCGGCACCCTGCTGAAGACCAAGGACGTGGTATGGAACATGTCGTGGATGGGCACCGCCATGAAGAACAAGGTGCTCAAGTTGACCGAAGAGTCGAACCAGATCATGAACGGCTCGCAGATCATCAAGGAAGGCTTCGACATCCACACCTTCTATGTGGCTAAGAGCGCCGGTGTCGACCCACAGACGGGTGCACAACTCTACTGGGCTTACGACCACATGGACGACGAGGGCAACTGCTACGTTCCCGTGCTCGACGCTGAGGGCAACGAAATCGGCCGCACTCCCGGTGGCGAATACATCACCGACAGTTATGCCGACGCTTCCAGCCACCGCTACTTCTGCGGCAAGCGTACTCCCGACCTCTACGGCAGCATTTCTACCGACCTGCAGTTGTTCCGCTGCGTCGACCTGAGCATCATGACCACCTACTCTATCGGCGGTAAGATCTACGATGCCCTCTACTACGGCTCGATGAACAACACCTATGCCTACAACACATGGTCGTCGAATATGGACCGCCGCTGGCGTCAGCCCGGTGACATCACCGACATTCCCCGTGCTCAGTTGAACTACAGCCGCACGCTGACCGACAACTTCCTGGTGAACGCCTCTTACTTCGCCATCAAGAACATCACACTGGGCTACACCCTGCCGGCAAGCATCACCAGAAAGGCCTATATGAGCAAGGTGCGTGCCTATGCCTCTTTCGACAACGTGGCTATCTTCTCTCACCTGAAGGGTATGGACCCCCAGTACAACTTCTCTGGCGGCACCAACTATCGCTACGCTCCCAACAAGACGTTCTCACTTGGTCTTGACATTAACTTCTAAAGAAAGGATATAAACAATGAAAAGTCTAAAATATATTTTCATGGGTTTTGCTGCACTGGCTCTGGCCACTTCTTGCAGCAAGGATCAACTTGAGACCTCGCCTACAACGGCAGTTTCGGGTACCACAATGACAGAGAGCAACGATGCCGCCATGATTTCGCTCAACGGTCTCTATCGCTCGATGTACACTTCAGGCTGGTCGACGACGGGTAACACCCACCAGTGTTTCGGACTCTCAGCCTATGCGCTGATGGCCGATGTCATGGGCGACGACTGCATCATGTCGAAGATGGGTTCGGGCTGGTTCTGGTTCGATGCCATTTATAATGTGAAGGATCGCTACACCAGCAGTACCTGGCGTTCATACGACCTGTGGTATGCCTACTATACCTATATTGCCAACGTGAACTACCTCATCGCCATGGAGCCCGGTCTCGACCCCGCCGACATCGACAAGAAGTATGTGCTCGGCCAGGCCTATGCCGTCCGTGCCTACAGTTACTGGATGCTCGCACAGTGCTTCGCCCGTACCTACAAAGGCCACGAGAGCGATCCTTGCGTACCTATCTATACTGAGCCCACATCGGCCAGCACCAAGGGTCAGCCCCGTGCTACAGTGCAGCAGGTCTACGACCTGATCAACGCCGACATCAAGAAGGCTGTGGCCTACCTGGAGGAGAGCCAGAACACCACGCTGGGTACCGACAACAAGAGTTATGTGACCTATCCCGTGGCTCTGGGCATCCAGGCTCGTATCGCCCTCACTCAGGAAGACTGGACAACGGCTGCTCAGGCTGCCGAGAAGGCCATCGACCTGGGTAAGTACCAGATCCAGCCCGTAGATCCCAGCAAGTACGCCATGAACCAGTCGAACTTCATCAACACCTGCTCGTTTGGCAACGTGATGTGGGGTGCCACCATCATCCCCGACCAGGCCGGTATGTACGCTTCGCTCTATGCTCACATGGACGTCACCGCTTCGCTCTATGCCGGTTACAACCGTGCCAATAAGCAGATCAACAAGGACACCTATAACCTGATGGGCACTGCCGACACACGTCGTTGCTGGTGGGATCCCAACGATGCCAACAACGGCGACGGCGGCTACCAACAGCACAAGTTCCACTTCAAGTCGCTCAGCACCTGGGAAGGTGACTATGTCTGGATGCGTATTGAGGAGATGTACCTCGCCGCTGCCGAGGCAGAGTGTATGCTCGGCAACGACGCCAAGGCACAGCAGTACCTGAACACACTCGTTCAGACCCGCGACGCTGCCTACAACTGCACGAAGACCGGCACCGCTCTGGGCCGTCTGACCAGCGACCGCACCGGTTCGCTCCGCGAGGCCATCATCGACCAGCGCCGTATCGAACTGTGGGGCGAGTACGGACGTATCTTCGACATCCGTCGTCTGAAGCAGGGCTTCCGCCGTACCACCAATCAGGGCTGGCCTAACAATCCTGATATTCTCATGGCCAACCGTCCCAGCGACGATCCCGAGTGCTATATGTGGGTGCTGACTATTCCTAAGGCCGAGTTCGACGGCAACGAGAACATGAACGAGGATGACGACCAGAACCCCATCGAAGACAAGTAATCTTTAACAAACTAAAGAACACAGAGTATTATGAAGATCAATAAAATTCTTTTTGGGCTGGCCATTGCCATGGTGGGAGTCATGACCTCCTGCAACACTGATGTGGAGGGTGTCACCTATTCTCCCTCAGGCCAGAACGTGTCGTTCGAGACGGCTGCTCCGGCTACCGTCACCACTTCGGAGACTTCGATCACCATTCCGGTGCGTATCGTACGCTCCGTCACCAGCGGTGCCTACACCGCCAACTTCACCACTGAGGCCAGTGAGGATGGTATCTTCACCAACGATGCCAATGGTGCAGTGACATTCAATGATGGTCAGGGCGTGGCTATCATCAACGTCAAGGCTGACAACATGAAGAAGGGTGTCGACTATACCTACACGCTAACATTGAGCGAGGCCGAAGTGGCTGCCCGCGACACCATCACTAATAAGCAGAACGCATCGGTCGTGGTGAAGATCCACTCTGACTATAACTGGGTCTCTGGAGGTGCTTGCACTTTCGTTGACTATACGTTCACAGAAGATGGTGCCGCTGCACGCAACGTGCCCATCCAGCATGCTGAGGGTACCAACCTCTACCGCATTGTTCAGCCCTTCATAGCTGTCTATGGTAAGGGAGGAAACGGCTTCTCTACGGATACCGGCATCCAGTTCACCTACAATGCCGACAACACCATCGATCTCGTCTACGATGCTGATGGTATTGTCTGCACCGCCGACCAGTTCGACTTCGTCTGGGTAGAAAAGTATGTGCCCGACTATTGCAACATCCTTTGCAACGG
>OCTX012289974.1_pt1 | contig 22820 bp, 13 predicted proteins | sample 1539691 | NCBI WGS metagenome assembly OCTX01 (sample SAMN02144231, study PRJEB22623) | gut metagenome | biome: sheep rumen | host: Ovis aries | place: New Zealand
ATCGCTCGGTACGACAACCGTATCGACGATTGCGTCCGTCGGCGTATAGATGAGGCGCACAAACGGCGACTTCTTCGGGTTCACCTTGTCTCCCCATACGAGAATTCCGTGCAGGTCGGCGCCCAGAATCATTGGCTTGCCGTCGAACGTCCCTTCCGCGAACGCGCTCACCGCCTCGTCCGCACTGTTGGAGTAGCGCTCGGACGTGTAGAAGACGAAGCGGTCTCCCGGCGCGATCATCACGGACGGAAAATTGCCATAGTCGGCCTGGCCCGTCTTCTTGCCGCGGTTGGTGCGGATGAACTTGTAGTCTGCGAGGTCGGCCCACTTGTCGGGCGAAGTGTTCTCGACCTCCACCCAGCCGGACTCCAGCCCGTTCACGTCCATGCCCTCAAGCTTGCCGCGATTTAGCGCATCCGTCGGCTTCGGCATAATCTCGCTGATCCGCAGGACGCATTCGTGCGTGATGTCGTCTTCCGAGAGATTCGGCGCCACGTGGATGCTGCCGCTCGAAACGTCCACCGTGTACCCTGCCGACACGGGCTCGCCGTTCACAAGTATCAAGCCGCCATCTTCAATCGTTATCGACTGTGCGCTGAATGAAGCTGTTGAGAACACGGCGTCATCGGTGGTGATGTCGAGTGCGCCTCCCGCCATAATGGCCATCGATCCGCTCATCAAGGTATTAGCCGGCACCTTCAAAGATCCGCGCCTGACAACAACATCGCCCGTTCCGCGCCAATCCTTGAATTCCACGCTGCCGCCATTCTGCACGTCTACAGTCGCATTGCCGAAGCCTGTAATGGGGCCGGAGAACACGAGTTCGATTCCGTCCGCAAGGAATGTCGTGCCTTCCCCTTCTCCATTGAGCGTAATCGCGTCGGTGTCCGTCCAGCCGCACGAACCCGTGATTGTACCCTCGCCATACATCTTGCCGATCGCGACTGCACAGGATGCGTATTCTCCGAAGTCGATTGTTCCGTTGCCGGAAAGAACGAGCAACGCTCGATTGGCATGCCTTGCGGTCACGCCTCTTACGTCAAAAGTGCCTCCCGCAACATTGACCGCGACAGAGGACGAGTCGTGGCAAAGGGAAACGATCGTATTGGAAGCAAGGAATTCACCTGTTACGTTCACAGTTCCAGAGCCTGTCCATTCGCCAAACACCACCCCGTTAGCATTATGCTTCATGGCATTATACGCCTGCGAGGCGTCGTTCGAATCGAACGGCGACGAAGTGTTAATCGCGAGGGTTCCTCCAATGTCCATTCCAAACGATGGATTGTCATTCTTGTCACCGAGCGAAAGCGCGCTAAGCGAAGCCTCTGCGCCGGTTGGTATCGAGAGCGACCCCTGCTGCACGCTGAGCTTTCCGCCGGTCAAGGTAAGCGACGGCAAGAGAAGTGTGCCGCCGTTCTGCGCATAGGTCAACGACCCCATCGTCTCTACCGCCGGATACCGGACGCAAAGAGCCTCATATTGCGCGGACGGTATTTCGCTTGAGTCAAACGCGAGCATCTTCAGGACGGCGAAACCAAGTCCCATTTCCAACGGCCCGTTGCACCCGTTTCTAACCGATCCTATCTGTAAACCTGCGTGCGCAATGGTGGTAAACCCGTCATCCGTAACGATTTGCCCATCGTCTATCTGCAAGGAAGCACCGCCTGTTTGGCTAAAGCGGACCGTGAAAAGATGATAACCCTTGACCGGTCCGGCAACAATCGTGTGCGCTGGGATTTGCTGATCCCCTATTACCTGCACGAGACAGATATTGCCTTCTGAATCTTTTACGAGCGCCGTTTTTGCGTTGTCTTTCTTGCCCATGCACCATAGCACGGCGAATTTTCCCTCGTTCGCCGTGACCATGTCCGCAGAACCGTATGTGGCGAATGTAAAATTGGTCAAAGATGTTGCAGCGTCGCTGCAGTAAGGCGTCCAATAGCCGGCTTCACTGCGATGAGTGACATGTATCGCCTGCGCGGTTCCGTCGGGCCCAACGACCGTCCTCGGAGCGCCGCCGTCCTCGCCTTTCCACGCCGTGAACCAGCTGCCTGTGGGCGCGCTCCCAGGAGTCCAGTCGAACAAGGAATTGGCAAACCCAGCAGCTTCTCTTGAAACGACTTCTCCGATAAGCTGCATCATCGGCGTATAGCTAGCGTTGAAATCTATGCCGTCGATTATCTTGCCAGCGTCCTTTGCAAGCGCATAGCGAATCTTCGTCAATGAAGCTCCAGCGCCATCGAGGAAGGATATTTCGTAAGGCGTGCCTACTGCAAGAACGCAACCCGTTTCTTTAAATGAATATACTAGACGCCGAACCTTGCCGTCGTTCTTGCTGGGGAACGGGGCGTTGTCGCTGGCATTGGTAACAACACTTGAAGAGGTCCATACTGTATTCCCCGACTTTATCGCGATCCTCTTTGCATGAGTGTAGCCTTTTGTATCATCATGATAGCCGAAATCCAGAGACGATATCTTCACAAACTTGTCTTCCGTCAGGCCGTCCACCAAACCAGCCGGAATGGTGATTTTGGGCGTTCCAGGAATAGTCCAGTAAGCAAGGTCCGGCGTGGCATTCGTATTGGAGAACAAGACGCGACCCGGCCATCTGTAGGCATTCATCTCATCCACGGCGAGAACTTTGTCGAACACGGCGACGGCAGTAACGTCCATGTTCTGCGCAGCGCGCCAGTTGGGGTTTGTTGTGCCGCTTCGCATTCCGCCTACAGTTACGCCCCAAATCGTATCGTTTTTTGATTTCAGAGCGCTCGCACCGAATGCCGGACTTGAAGAAATTTCCGCCGCTGACACTCCTGCATAGAGGTATGTGCCGTTAGTCTTCTCATACGTAAACGCAAACACGCCATCGCCAGACATGACACCTGCGGCAGACTCTGTGCCGTTGTCGCTCCAGCCATCATTGTACCACATTCCCCTGAGTTTGTCGCTGGCCTGCAGATCTACTCCAGTGCGGTCCTTGAGATAGTTACTGTCATTGCAGGATGTCGCGAGGACCTTTGCCTTGTCCGCTTTGACGAGATTTGAATATCTGACAAGAAGCGTCACGCCTTTCGCGAAACTTGATTCCGCGTTTATGTCAAGGCCGGCGTACGTGTTTGTGATTGTAATGGTCGAGTTGTCGGCCGAAAGCTTGTTGCCGTTGATGTTCAGCGTGTATCCCGTCTGCGTAGCGCTAAAGTCCCCGTCCCAGACAGCGGCTGGCGTAGGCGATGCCACTTTCGTAAAATCGCTTTCAAGAATCTCGCTGACGTCCGTCGTTTTGAATGTTATGCTGCCGCCGACTTCGAGAAGTATGCCAAGCGTATATTCATCAAGCATGACAAGAGAGTTGTAGGAGGCGATCTTCCAGGCCCCGTCGTTCTTTGCAATTATCTCGTCCTCGTTCCTGCGCCACGTGATTCCCAGGGTGTTTTTGTCGTTGGACGAATCAAAGCCATAATGAAGCGTGATGTTGGACCGATCGCCATTTTCAGAGAAGCACGAGACGTAGCGACTTTTGCCGTCTGCTCCCTTCCCGAGCCAAAGGCAACTTCCCTGACAGGCGGCGGACGGGGTGAGAGAATCGTATTTCTTCCAGTTCATATAGTCCGTCGTTCTGAAGAAATACCTCTCTCCTCCGCTGACACATTTCGCCATCAAAACCCACGAGCCGTCGTCCAACTCCATGATGCAGTTTTCCTGCGACTTTTGCGTCGGTGCGAGTTTTGTCGAACGCCATGTCGCACCGCCGTCTGTCGAATAGGCGGCGAACGCCCAGGAATAGCTTGCCCAGCCGGATGTACTGGATTTTTCCGAGAAATACTGCATTGGGAAAACAATCGCGTCGGCTGGCATGAGGACGGTCTCACCGTCTGCGGCATACACGGTTTGCCTCTGGACAATGCCATGTCCTGGACCTTGGAGAATGCCGTTTATTGCGCATTCATCCTTCAGAGTTTCATTGACCTCGATCTCGGCCAGCGAGTTTAGAATCATCTGCTTAACGCTGCGCCTGTTGCCTTCAGGTCCGCCGGTCCATTCCTGCCATGTGTCGTTCTCGCCTGTACCGCGCGTATATAGAACAACATCCGCCACTGAGACGCCATCTTTATGCGACGAGGCAAGTCCGCCGCCGGTGATGGCCATCAGCCAAAATTTGTCGCCGGCGGGATCGTACACAATGCACGGGTCGCCGATGTTGCATACCTTCTGATACTTATTCGTATTGGGAACATCGACGGCGACTCGCGGCTTCGACCACGTCGCGCCGTTGTCTCCCGACCAGTTCTCCGCGATGTCGATCGAGTTCGGCAGATCGCCGGACGAATTGTAGCGGCAGTCGTAAACAGCGACTATTACGCCGTTCGTGGATTTCGCCATCGCAGGAATGCGATAGACGCCCGACGAATTGGTGCCGAGGCCGTCTTTATATGGCGTGTTTGCAAGCCGTGTTGTCTGGCTCGCCACGCATATCGAGCATGCAAGTGATAGAATTATGAAGATTGGCGGGCTTTTCATGAGCATATTATACCATAATCGCCCGCCCTCGCGCTACGGCTAGTTTTTGAACGAGTGGATCGGCGCGGGGATGCGGCCGCGTCGGGAAACAAGCCCTTCACATGAAAACTTAGACACTTTCATAACCGGCGCGTGGCCGAGGAGTCCGCCGAAGTTCACGCTGTCGCCTACTTTCTTCCCCGCGACCGGTATCACTCGAACCGCCGTTGTCTTCTGGTTCACCATTCCTATCGCCGCTTCGTCGGCTATTATACCGCTTATCGTCGCCGCGCTCGTCGTGCCTGGTATCGCAATCATGTCCAGCCCGACGGAGCATACGCACGTCATGGCCTCAAGCTTTTCTATCGTGAGCGCGCCGGCGTTCACCGCGTCGATCATGCCCTGGTCCTCCGAGACGGGTATGAACGCGCCGGAGAGCCCGCCCACATAAGAGCTCGCCATTACGCCACCCTTCTTCACCTGGTCGTTGAGGAGCGCGAGCGCGGCGGTCGTGCCGGGAGCGCCCGGTTCTTCAAGACCGATTTCGCGCAGGATGTCCGCAACGCTGTCGCCGACAGCCGGTGTTGGCGCGAGCGAGAGGTCGATTATGCCGAATGGCACGCCCAGGCGCTTCGCCGCCTCCTGCGCGACAAGCTGCCCGACACGCGTTATCTTGAAAGCCGTGCGCTTTATCGTCTCGCAGAGCGTCTCAAAGTCCGCCCCGCGAATGGACTTGAGGACGTGGTTCACAACACCAGGACCCGACACGCCGACGTTTATCACCGCATCGGCTTCGCTCACGCCGTGGAACGCGCCCGCCATGAACGGGTTGTCGTCCGGCGCGTTGCAGAGGACTACGAGCTTCGCGCAGCCGATGGAATCGCGGTCTTTTGTCCGCTCTGCCGTCGCTTTCACTATTTCGCCCATGAGCCGCACGGCGTCCATATCGATTCCCGTTTTGGTGGAGCCCACGTTCACCGACGAGCATAGGCGCTCGGTCGTCGCCATCGCTTCGGGGATTGAGCGTATGAGTAGCTCGTCGGCGAGGGTCATTCCCTTCGAGACGACCGCCGAATAGCCGCCTATGAAGTTGACGCCAAGCTTCTTCGCCGCGCGGTCGAGGGTTTTGGCTATCTTCACGAAATCGCCCGGCTTTTTGCAGCACGCCGAGCCGACGATCGCCGCGGGGGTTATGGATATGCGCTTGTTCACGATCGGTATTCCGAATTCGCGCCCTATCTCGTCACCAGTCTTCACAAGGTCTTTGGCGAGACGGGTCAACTTGGCGTATATCCTGTCGCAGGTCGTCTTGAGGGACGCGTCGGCGCAGTCGAGAAGCGACACGCCCATCGTAATCGTGCGCACGTCCAGATTCTCCTCGAGGATCATCTTGTTCGTCTCGAGGACTTCGAATATATTGATCATGGCTCTCAGACCCTGTGCATCTTCTCGAAAATCTCGCTCTTCTGGCAGCGTATCTTGAGTCCCATCGAAACGCCTATCTCTCCCAGATCGGCCGCGACGTCCTCGAAGCTCTTGCAGCAGCCGGTGATGTCGACTATCATCATCATGTTGAAATAGTCCTGGACTACCGTCTGGGAGATGTCCAGGATGTTGATCTTGTTCTTGGCTAGATACGCGCTTGTTTTGGCGATGATGCCGACGGTATCCTTGCCGACGACTGTGATGATTGCTTTTTTCATGACTTTCATATTATACTATAATATACGGTTCTCCACAGAACGAGCATACCGCGCCGTCGTGCACAGCCGCGCCGCAACCGGGGCAGCGCCTTTCAAGAACTTCGCCGCATACGGCGCAGTAACGCCCTCCCGCAGGATCGGCCTCCTCCCGGTCGGGTCGCGCGAACACGCGCCCCTCCACCTCGTAGCGGCGGTTCGATGGACACGACGCGTTCGGACAGTACCCCGTATGCGCCGCAGCTCTCTTCCCCTCCGCCACGATGCGCGCCGGCTCTGCAGCATCCTCTTCCTCATTGGATGGCAGCGGTATGCCGAACTTTTTCGACAGCCTTCCTATGACATCGTCATTGAGCTTGGTGCCGTCGCCCTGCTCGAACATCGAAATAGCCGACTGCTTGCAGCCAAGTTCAGAGGCCAGCTCGCCTTGCGATATCTTAGCCGCACGGCGCGCTTCCTTGATCTTGAAGCAGAACTCTGGACTTAGGTTTGTCATGGGCACATATTATGGACTTTATTTTATCAACTTGCAAGGGGGAAGTTATCAACATTATCAACAAGGTTATCAACTTATCAACACCATGTAGACTACTTTGTTGATAACCAGTGTTGATATTATCAATACATCCGTGTAAGAATCTCCGACGGCAGCAGGTACTCTTCGCCGTTCTTGTGGGCGATGTTGTACTTGGCAAGCTCCTCCAGCACCGGACCCGAAAGTATATTGCCGTTGTCGTTGAAGAACTTCTCCAACGCTGCGCGTTTTTTAGCGAGGTTTCCACTGGACTCGTTGGCTACAAGCACGCCCTCCAGCAGTTGTGCGCGGCGAACACGCCCTTCGGCCTCGGCGCGGTCGCGCGCCTCTTTGACGGCCTCTATCACATGGTCGCGCGTTTCGCCGGGGAAGCGGTCTGGAAGCTCTATGTCACGGTCGAGAAGAGCAAGCGCGTTGGGGTTTCTAGACTGTTCATCAAAGTGGCGCTCCTGCTCCTCGGCAAGTCTGGCCGAAAGTTCGGCAACTCTTATCTTAAGGCCGTTCACCTCTGCCGCCGCCGCCGCGAGAGCCTTGTTAGCGTCATCAAGCTCGGCCTTCAAGCGCTCGTTTTCACTCTTCAGCCCGTCGTTTGACTCGTTTTCAAGCGTCTGTATCTTCTGTTGAAGAGTTTCAACCTTCTCCTCAAGTTTGGCCTTGTCTACTGCAAGCTCCTCTACAACGGCTTTCTGTACGTCCAGTTCGGGCGCAGTCTCTTCCACGGTCTCAGCTTCAGTAGCGGTCTCCTCTACCTTTTCTTCGGCCTCGTCTTCTCCGTTCGCAGCAGCCATTATGCTCTGTGCAAGAAATTCTTCCATTCTCATGACAGATTCTGTCCTTTCAGTTCACAGCCGGGATATATGAAAAGCCGGCAGTCGATTGGTCCGTTGAAGAACGGAACTCTTGTCTTGTAATAAAGGTTTACGAGACGCGCGAGATCGGGATTACCGGTTATAAGCCCTCCAGTCCAGCCGCCGCACTTCTCGTTCATGAAAGTCCCTATGCGCTCGTAGACGGGCGCGAGCTCTTCGTATGTTCCAAGCCTGATGCCATATTCCGGGTTGAAAAACACACATCCTTTGCCTTTTCCTTCGGGAACAGGCGTTTCGGCGAAGTCGCACACCTTGAACTCTATGTATGGCGCGACTCCCGCGGCAATGGCATTGTAGTGGGCGTTTTCAACTGCATCCGGCGATATGTCGGTCGCCACAATGCAAGGCATTGAATCAGTTTTTTCCTCTTCTTTGGCGTCGAGGACCATTTCCTTCCATATCTGCTCCGGCGTCGCGCCGGCCCTCTGGCGAGGCGCAACTTTTGCTGCTGTCTCGCCTGGAATCATGCGCGTATACCCTTTTATTGACTGGAAGGCGAAATGTCCCTTCAGCGAACCCGGCGCTTTGTTCATCGCCATCATCGCCGCCTCTATCGCAGGCGTTCCGCTCCCGCACATCGGCGCCAAAAAAGGCGCGCGCCCGTTCCAATGCATTGCCATTATGCACGCCGCCGCAAGAGTCTCCTGCATCGGCGCCGAACCAGGAATCTTGCGGTAGCCGCGCTTTGAAAGCGGTTCTCCCGAAGTGTCGAGGTATATAATCACCTCATCCCTCTCCCAGTATACGAACACAGCCGACCCTATGTTCTCGCCGCCGGAATCAGGCCGGCGCTGACATCTTTCGCGCATTCTGTCGGCTATAGCGTCCTTCGTATAGAGCGACGGCAGCCTTGTATCGCGTATTGTGTTGTTGTGGACGACCGACGAAACAGAGAAATACCCGTCCGCCTCTATGATGTTCTCCCAGTCTATCGAAAACGCAGCCTCGTAAAGGTCCCTTATGTTGCGGCAACGCGTCCGGAGAAGCGGCACCAGCACGCGGTGGGCCGTCCTCAGGCGCAGATTGAGCTTCATGACATCTCGCATGGAGCCCCTCACAACAACTGTGTTCTCTGTGACCTCTATTGGCTTGTAGCCAAAATCCCTTACCTCTATCTCCGTCCAGCGCGAAAGTTCCTTCGCGCAGGATATTATTATCGGATAGTTCCTGTCCGTCCAGATTTTCATCGGTTCACCATTGACCTTTTCGATTTCTGCCGCCTGCTGCGTCTCTTAGCTTATCCTCAAAGGCATCAGCACATAGAGGAACGGTATGGAGCACTTTATTACCGCAGGTGAATGGCCGTTGTTCAGATTTATGGAAACCTCGTCGTCGTCAATCGCCTTGAGAGGATCCATCACATAGTTCGGATTGAACATTATCTCGATTGTCTCACCGCCGTACTTGATCGGCACTTCGTCGGTAGCCTCGCCTATCTCGCTCGCGGCGGATGTCACAGTAAGCCTATTCGCGTCGAAAATGAGCTTGGTCGAATGGGCCTCGTCCATCGTCATCACGCTCGCGCGCTCAAGAGCGTCGAGCAGCAGCTGCCTGTCTATGACAATCGTGTGCTGGCATTCAGCCGGAATTACCTGACGGTAGTTGGGATAGGCGTCGTCCATAAGCTTGGAGTATATCTGGATCGACCCGAGATTGAAGCTTATCTTCGTCCTCTGTATGTTGATTTTTACGTCCCCTTCCCCGGCAAGAGAGCGCTGAAGCTCCTGCACCGCCTTCGACGGCAGCACAATATCGCGCTCGGAGGTCTTCGGGAACTCCATTTCCCTCTCAACCAGCGCAAGCCTGCGCCCGTCGGTCGCGACCATTGTGAGCTTCGCGTCCTTGAAACTCATGAGAACTCCCTTGAGCGTTCGGCGCGTATCATCCTGCGACGCCGCATACGCCGTCTTCCTGAGCATCTCCTGAAGCGTCTGCCTAGGCATGATGTATTCGCAGCTGTCCTCTTCGCCGCCGAGTTTCGGGAAATCCGCCTCGGGCTTGCCGTTGAGCTTGTAGCTGGCGCTTCCCGCGCGTATAACCGCCTTCTCGCCGCCGTCTATGTCGACCTCTACAATCCCCTCCGGAGCCTTCCCGATAAGGTTGAACAGAAGCTTCACCGGAAGTGTCGACGCACCTTCCACGGAAACCTCGCACTCTACAGTGCTCACTATCGATATATCCAGATCGGTCGTCGTAAGCTTGAGCTCCCCGCCGCGCGCCTCGATCATCACATTCTGCAGAATCGGCAACGAACCCTTGCCGGCGACAATGCTCTGCACAGGCTTTAGAGCCTCGATGAACTTGCTGCGAACTATGCTGAATTTCATTTCTCTTTCCTTTCTCTGCCCACTGAGGGGCTTTGGGTTGTTATTGTATCAAATACTGTTACTGAAATAAAGGGTTAATTTACTATTACCTATTAGGTGTGTCGACAGTGTAGACAACTCGCGAAACCCCTGCGCCGCAAGGCTTTCACGCGTTTTGATCTGTTGATATCCTTTCATGCTGCCGGTTGACATCTTTTCACAACCGCCTTTCCCTGTTGACAACCCGGGTTTTGCGGACAGTTTATCTACAGGATTTCAGACGCTTTTATCCTCCACCCCGTCCAGCCCCAGGCCGAAATCCGTGACAATCGAAATCAGGTTTTCCTTGAGTTCCGGTTCTACGTCCAGCCTCTTCGCTATCGTCTTCACTCCGTGAAGAACAGTCGCGTGCGACTTTTCAAACTCCTTAGCGATCTCCGGCAGGCTCTTTGTCGTGTACTTTCGCGCGATATACATCGCGAGCTGGCGCGGCGTAACAAGCGACACCGTCCTTTCTATTGAAAGTATCTGCTCCACCGTCACGGAGTATTTCGCCGCCACCGCCGCCTGAATCTCCTTTATGGTGACCTTTTTCTGCTTCTTCTCCTTTTCTATGAAGTCTTTGAGAAGGTGCGACAGTATCTCGTTGTTGAGTTTTATGGTGCTGTCGAGTTTCATCATAACCGAAACCTTCCCAAGCGCGCCCTCCATCGCCCTCACATGGCTCTTTATGTTCTGGGCTATGAATTTGAGCGTGTCTTCTGGAACTGACGGTACCATACCATCTGACTTCTTCTTCAGAATCGCAAGACGAGTCTCGTAGCTCGGCTGCTCGATCTCCTGGACCATTCCCCATTCAAATCGCGATATAAGCCTTGGTTCTATCCCTGGCAGATCCTTCGGGGCGACATCGCTAGTCATTACAATCTGCTTGCCGTCGTTATGCAGAGAGTTGAATGTATTGAAGAATTCCTCCTGAAAGTCCTTTCCGCGGCTCATGAACTGTATATCGTCGACCAAGAGAACGTCTATCTTGCGGTACCTGTCGCGAAACTGCTGTATAGAGGAGCTCGTAAGTGCGTTCACATATTCGTTCAGAAACCTCTCGGCTGTTAGATAGCATACCGACGAAGAAGGATTCTTCCTCTTTATGTCGTTTCCTATAGCCTGCATTATGTGGGTTTTGCCAAGCCCCGTCCCGCCGTGGATGAAAAGAGGATTGTACCCCTTCTTGCCCGGCTCCTTCGCCGCGCCTTTTGCCGCCGCGTGAGCCCAGCTGTTTGACGGACCCGTCACGAACTCTTCAAACGTGTAGTCTTCGTTTAGAGGCATCGTCGAAACGAAATGCGCCGCCGGCTTTTCAGGCGCCGCCGCGTCCTTGCTTTTGCGATGCGGCACCACTATCGCCGGGTTCAAGCTCTCGTCGAACTTGAACTCCAGCCTTATAGCCTCGCCCCCGTCGGATAGAACAAGCGCGTTTTTGAGCTTCGTCGAGTAGTTGTCGCGCAGCATCTCCGCCGCAAACTTGTTCGCGGTGAATATGGTGTAAAGACCGTCCTTCTCGGTTATTGAAGTCACCATGGAGAAATGGCGCCTCGCCTGATCTTTCTCCTCTTGGGTGGATAGCGTCGAGACATAAAGGTCTTTCGCCTTTTGCCAAGCGTCTTTCGCCCTTGTGTCCTGCATGTCTTTCATCTTTTTCTTCTTTCAAGTTTCGCATATATAATACCATAATTTTTGACGCCATGGGCATAAAAGAAATAGTCATATGTCTACACTTTATCAACAACCTCATGTTGATAACTATTGTCTCCCGCGCGAGGACGCAATTTGAATATTCCTGAATATATCCTGTTGCCGACACCCTGTTTCAATTGACCCTCCCAAACAACCCCTCGCGAAACCACCGATTTTATTGCGGCTTTTGGCCACCACCCCTCTCAAAGCCCTATAAACATTGGCTCTCGACGCCTGTTGATAACCGTTAGATAATGGTTCACATAAGTTCACAATTTTCCCCTTGACAAAATGCCGCATTGTCATGAAACCCTTGTTTTTCAGGCTTTTTTGAACATTTCTCCTCCGCAGATTGACGTATAATACAGAAAATATTTTTGTTCACAACCTAGTAGATAATATGGTATAATGCCCGCCAGTGAAATGAACAGCAATCACTTCGAAATCATCGTTGTCGGCGGCGGACACGCCGGAGCGGAAGCAGCCCTCGCGTCCGCCAGAATGGGAGCCAAAACACTCCTCGTTACCTCATGCCGTGATGCCATCGCGCGAATGCCCTGCAACCCTTCTATCGGAGGCCTCGCCAAAAGCCATCTCGTCTACGAACTGGACGCAATGGGCGGCGAAATGGGTAGAAACGCCGACGCCACGGCCCTCCAGTCAAAAACCCTCAACCTCAGCCGCGGCCCCGCAGTATGGGCCACCCGCGCCCAATGCGCCAAGCTGGAATACACCCGCAGAATGCAGCAGGTTGTCGAAATCCAGCCCAACTTGACCGTCCTCGAAGACAGCGTAATAGACTTGATCGTCGACAATGATGGTCAAACTCTGTCTCCTCCAAGTGCTGATGGACAAGCTGCGTTTGACCAATTCTCAGTCTGCGGAGTCAAAACTCTTCTCAGTGGCTCTTTCTACGCCCGCTCCATAGTCGTAACCGCCGGTACTTCCCTTCGTGGCAGAATATGGATAGGAAAAGAGTCAAAAGAGAGCGGCGGCGATTCCCGCCCTGCCGTGAACCAGCTCTCAGCCGCGCTTTCCCGCCTCCTTGGCTTTGACTTGATACGCCTTAAAACCGGTACTCCTCCGCGCCTCAAGGCCTCATCCTGCGATTTTACCAGATGTCTGCGGCAGGATGGCGAGTCGCCACGCCCATTGTTCCACGTGGAACAAGCTACAGCCTCCGATCCCTCTTCCATATCATCGCCTCCAGGCACCGCAATGTTCCACGTGGAACAATCTGCCGCGCTTTCTCCTGCTGAAAAGGGCGGCAATCCCCCGATGTTCCACGTGGAACATTGCCCATCGCTGCCCGAAATGCCGTGCTGGCAGACCCATACAACGCCTCTCACCCACCAGATAATACGGGATAATCTATTCAATTCAGCCCTCTACGGTGGCGTGATCCATGGAACGGGCGTTCGGTACTGCCCGTCGATAGAGGATAAAATTGTCCGCTTTGCCGACGCCGACCAGCACCATGTTATGCTGGAACCTGAGGACTCCGCCGGGACGGTGATCTATCCCAACGGACTCAGCTGCAGCCTGCCGCGCGATGTACAGGAGAGAATGGTTCATTCCGTGCCGGGCCTTGAAAACGCCGAGTTCCTGGCTTACGCCTATGCCATAGAATATGACGGAATCGACGCGCGCGAGCTTAAACACTCCCTTGAATCCAAGCGCATACACGGCCTGTTCTTTGCCGGACAGGTCAACGGCACGACCGGCTACGAGGAAGCCGCCGCACAAGGCTTCATGGCAGGCGTTAACGCCGTCTTTTCCGCGCGCGGTGAAGAGCCGCTTGTCTTGAGCCGTCAAGATGCCTACATAGGCGTCATGATAGACGATCTCGTGACGAAGGGGACAGATGAACCCTACAGAATCTTCACCAGCCGCGCCGAGCGCCGCCTTATCCTGCGCCAGGATAACGCCCGCTATCGCCTTGCCGATGCCGCCGAGCGGATAGGCATATGCCCTCAAGCCTTCCTGGACGAGACGCGCCGCTTTATGGCAATCCTCGATAAAGCCCTTGCCGAAAACCGCGCCGCGGCAGACATCGATGCCTCCCTGCCGCCGGAAGCGTGCCGACGCCTTGACGATGAACTTGCAATTATGCGACGCTACGCGCCATACATTGAGCAGGAAAAACGGGCGGCAGAACGGGCCAAAGCCGACGAAACATTGGCCATTCCCCGGTGGCTGGACTACGACAAGTGCGTCGCCGTGAGGTTCGAAAGCCGCGAAAAGCTGAAGAAGTACCGCCCCGAAAACCTTGCGCAGGCTTCTCGCATACCGGGCGTGAACCCCAGCGACGTGGCGATTCTTGCTATTATAATAAGGAGAGGCCATGTATAACTGCCCCTGAGAAGGGGACTTGCTGCAAGGACGGAAAAAGTCTGTCATCGATCGTCACCGCGTGCATACATTCCCTTGGTTAAACTTGTTGCTCGAACCGAAGCGTCATCTTCAGCGCTTCGGTTTCGTGTATCTAGAGCACGTCTTCCCTCCTAAAAACACCCCCCTGGGGGTTGAAGGGCACTGGTTGGGGGGTTGCACCGTGCTACCCCTAGGGGTAGGGTTCGGCTGCCCTCAGAGGGTAAAAAACTACCCCCTCCCTGCCGCCAAAAAAATCGTAAAAAAGTTTGTCATTGGTCGTCACGCCGTGCATACATTCTCTTGGTTAAACTTGTTGCTCGAACCGAAGCGTCCTCTTCAGCGCTTCGGTTTCGTGTATCTAAAGCACGCCTCTCCTCCCGGTTTTTCCACCCGCAAAAAAAATTTCGCCACCCCCATTGACAATCGAACAGAAAATATGATACAATACCCTCGTTCTTGAGCAAGGAAGAGGATTCGGACGGGGTGTCCGGGCCTTGGTTAACAGACTGGGGCACAACGAAAGTTGACTCGACTGAGCGAGGGGACAACAAGTTAACCAAACAAAAAAAGGAAAAAACAAAATGAAGAAACTCATGATTGCGGCGACTTTGCTCGCCTCCACCGTCGCGATGGCCGACCTCTGCGACGAGGTTCTCGGGCCGGCTAATGGTTGCGCGCTCTACGACGTGCAGTTCAAGTTCAAGACCCTCGCTGGCAAGGATGCCCGTTGCACCGCAGCTCAGCTCGAAGCCGCTGCACAGCAGGCTTGGGCTGCTCAGTACCTTGTGAATGGCAAGCTTCCTGGCATCGCGTATCTCGATAACGCCACCCGTACCTTCAACGGCATCCTGTGGCAGTGCGCCTATTCGTGCTTTGAGGGTGTTGCCCCTGGCGCTGCTCCGGGTGCGCAGAATGCTGGTGCCATCAACTACGTTCTCTGGGAGAAGAAGACCGAGCGCACGGTTTCGCCTAAGGTCGTCTACACGGCTCCGGCGAACAATCAGCCTGCCAACTGGGCTGGTGGCGGTGATGCTGCTACTGAGCAGACCAAGTTCGATATTCTCGGCCGCTATGGCAAGAACGCGACGAAGGTCGCCGCTTTCTGGAAGCCGACCATGGATGTCGCGGCCGAGGAAATCTACGCGGCTGGCTTCGGCACCTGGAACACCAAGCTCTCGGTCATCAAGACTGTTAGCGGTAACGCGGTTGCTAAGCTCGTCCCTGTCGTGGTCACCTCCGCTGGCGACACCTGCAACGACGGCTCGGCGATGCCTTCTGTCCTCGCCTATATGTGCAACGACTTCAAGGGCTGGTGCTGCGGCACCTGCGCTGCGGCTACGCTCGCTCCTGCGTCGGGCACCTGGTCGATCAAGTACAATGCCAGCAAGTCCAAGAACGGCCAGCTCAGCAAGATTATTCCTGAGTATGCGAGGCAGTAATCGCAACTGTTGCAGCGAATCTTACATAACATAAGACAAGTCGCGACATAACATGAGCCTGTTGGGGGGTCAAAACTTCCCAACAGGCTTTAGTGACAAAAGGATATAGCAATGAAACAGAGAGGGTTGTATTTTTCGGTTATAGCGCTCTTGTCCGTCGTCGCAGGATGCGGGACAGACGAGGATCGCGCCAACGACGATTCGCTGCTCGTCGTGAATGGTTACACCCTCGCCAAGAAGGATGTCGATGAACAAGTAGACTTTCGCGTGGCTCTGGCCCGGGCGTCGGGTCAAACCAGCGAAGGCGAGATTGACAGCCCCGAGTGGAGGCAGAATATCGAGAAAAGCGTTTATGACGGTTTTGTGCAGGATGCGCTGTTCATGACGGCGGCAGAGAGCTACTTCGCCACGAACGACGTCGCGGTCCGTGCGGAGGCAGAGTCGAGAATCCGCGCCGAAATGGTCACGAACATTGTAAATGCCACCCGCGGGCTGACAATGGCCGATGTCGCAACCAACCTCAACGAGAGGCAGAAGGCGGCATACGAGCAGAAGCTCTCTACGGACTGCACGATTGAGGCGTACTTTCAGACAGCCTGGAAAGACAAGATTTATATGACGCCCGAGGCTGTTACAAACGCCGTGGCGGCATTCAAGGCATACAACGAGATGGTCGCTGTAACGAACGCGGCCACATATCAGCTGGCCACAAACGTGTGGCGCGAAGCCGCGGCCGGAGCCGATTTTACGGAACTCGTGAAAAAATACTCCTACGACCCAGACGACTACCTTGACGGAAAGATGGGGCAGAAGAACGAAGCCGACTTCTCGGGGGACGAAGAACTTTGGAACATGCTGTGGGAGATGCCCGACGGGGGGATAACCCCGCCAACCGAGACATTCGAGGGACTTGAGATTTTCAAGGTTGTAGGGCACTTGTCCGAAACAGAGGCCGAAAGCGAAACTCCTTCGCTGGAGCTGGAGCGTATATTCTTTAGAAGAGGCATAAGTGTGTATGAAAGCGAACCGGATGTTTTGAAAAGAGATTTGGAGAAGGACTTCAGACAGCGCGCCATGCAGCAGGTTCTGAAGGAGGAATGGGAGCGCGCGACAGTCCAATCGCCTGTAGGGGCCGATAGTTTGCCCTCATTCGCGTGGAAGCGCATGAAAGATTTTCCAAAGGGAACTGAAAAGAAAGGACCAGCCAAATGAAGAGAGTTAAACTATCCTCGCTTCTGGCCCTTGCCGTATCACTCGGCATGGGCATTCGGGCTTATGCGGCAATGACCATCAGCGACGGGCCGATCGAGCTTGGTGTATGGAACTCGAGTTTTTCGGCGGGCAAGCAATACGCCGAAGAAAACAATGTGCCGATGCTGCTCTTCTGGTCGAGCCCGGGATGCGGCTTCTGTGCCAACATGAAGTATTACTGCGGGCTTGAGAACTTTTTGGACTGGCAGTCGCAACGAAAGATTGTGATGGTGTTCGACGAAGGCGGGCAGTCCGCCAAGAGCTTCGCGAGAAACGGCTCCGGCCTTTACCCGTATATGTCGATTTACTGGCCGAAGAGCGATGGGACGACGGTAAAAGTGAATTTCTCCGGCAGACCTGGAGGTCCGCCCGTCACGACAGATCCCAAGACCGGGGCAACCCTTGCGCTGGGCGAGCAGGTCATGGCGACCGTAGATTTCTACACCGCAGACTACAAAGGCGGGGTGTTTGAAGGCGGCTCGTTCAAGGTCGGCGATTACGAAGGCAACAGGCTTGAGGCCGTTGTCGGCAGGACGACATGGGTGGATGTGCCGCTCTACAGGGAGCTGGGCGACGCGATTGTTGCCGCCTCGTCCAAGCTTGTCGCGTCGTTCCCTGACAGGAAAGCCGTCACGAACACTGTAGATTGGCTGGAAGGCGAGCATGCGGTTAAGGCGTCGCGGATAAACTTCCCGGCTGGTGTGGATATAAGAGCCGGCGACAAGATAACGCTTTCGCTTCTTGACGAAGAGAACAATGTGCGGGTGCAGTCAGCTATTACGGTCGTGTCGGCAGAGGCTGGTCTTTCGTCGAGTGATCCGCTCTGGATTGGCGAAGAGTTCAAGTTCGGGCGCTTCACTCTCGATTACGACGCCGCCACGGCGGCGGTCGCCGCAAAGCGCGCCTTGGGGGAAGAAGCGTATCTGCTGGCGTTCTTCACGGGGGCGCTGTGGTGCCCGTACTGCGAAGGGATGGAAGACTCGCTTCTCTCTGACCCGGCTTTCTACGAGTGGGCGGCATCCAACAATGTCGCGCTTGTGGAATTTGACCAGGGGCGCGCGAGTTCGCCCGCGACGGCGGCCGGCACTATGGCGCCGAGGCTTCTTACATACGAGCCGGACCCGAACAAGGCGGCCGACGCGACAGTGAGCGGCGCGGGCTACATTTCGCGACACTCCGTCGAGCAGGCGGCCGCGGCGGCCGCCATCGCCAGGACGACGGAATACACGGCAAAGTGGCTGGCGCCGGAGACGACCGCGAAGCGCATGTCGCAGCCGAACTTCCTTTTGATAGAGAACGACGCCGTGAAGGCGCGCTTCTCCGCATACAGAAACGCAGCCAGAGAGTACGACACTACGGAGAACATTGGCCGTCTGGGCGACTTCCTCGCGCTTTACAGTGGCGCGGGCGAGAGCCGCGGCTACAAGACCACCAGCACCCTTCAGCATGCGATAGGCGACACGACGCAGGTCGAGTTCCAGATATCCGACAAGACGGCGTGGTACAAAGTGACAGGCGTCGGCTCGGGGCAGATCGTAATATCGGCGGATAGCGACGAGCCTCTCGCCTTCGACCTTTATTCCGGCTCGGCGCTTCTGGCGTCGGCGACAGACAATCTCGTGTGGACTAACGCCGCATCCGCAACGACATCGACCGACTACAGATTGCGCGTGAGGGCTTATGTCGCCTCGCGCAGGCTCTTCGCCGAAGAAGAGAAGACCACAAGCAAATTCACGGCCTCGTTCTCGTCGGAACTCGTGCTGATACCCGAAGACGGCGCGGCGACGTTCACGCCCAGCACCACAGAAGTGCAGATGGTCGTAAGCGAAGGCGAAGCGTACAGGCTCGAGGGGATCGCCGACGCTTCACTGGCGGCGTTTTTCGAACCGGTCGACGCCGACAATAGCATATACCGGGCGACCGTCGACGGTCAGATCGCCTTGACGACACTGGGCGGCAATGTAAAATACCAAAGCTGGAACCCGGGCGTATTGACGTTTTCAGAGCGCCTCATAAAGATCGGCGAAACCGACAGCATTGTCGAGATTGCCGTAAAGCGCGCAGGCGGCGCTTCGGGCGAGGCCGGCGCAACGGTTGCGCTCGACCTTGTTGATACGGATGCCGGACCCGAACGGTATTCATGGGAAGACGCACAACTGGAGTGGGCCGACGGCGAGGGCGGCGAGAAGGCGGCCCTGCTGACGGTGAAAAACGATTTCGTTTTCGACGGCGATCAGAGCGTCGTGTTCGAGCTGGCGGACGTAAGCGGGCTTTATGTCGAAGCGGCGGAGGGTGAGTGTGAAGTAGTCATCCAGGAAGACGACAAGGCCGTAGCCGGTGTCGTCGCCATCACCGAAGCGGTGCCGGGCTATGTCGGCAAGCGCACGGTGGTAGCGACCGAAGGCTCTGAACTTTCTCTGCGCATCGAGAGGCTGGACGGCGCCGAAGGCGACGTCGCGGCCCGGCTCGTGGCGACAGGAGGAACATGGATTTACGGCGATACGATGGAGTGGAGCGACCGCAGCAGGGACACGACGCGCAACGCCGCGCTTAGATTGCCGGCACTTGCCGATACGCCATCTGGCATTGTTCTGATTGCGCTCGAGTCTGACGGCGCGCCGGAAGATTCGGCGAGGTCGTACGTGGAGGTCTCGCTCACGGCGGCCGACGCGCCGTCATTCGCCAAAACCGCGGCGGCGTTCTCGCTGGTGGCGAACGTGCCGTTCGCGCATGAAGACGTGGCCGTGTCCAATATCAGCGGCGGGGATGTCAAGGTCTACAAGGTCTCCGGCACGCAGCCGGCCGGCATTTCAATCGCGTGGGACAAGGATGGCGGGATCGTCAGGCTCTCCGGCACGCCGACATTGGCCGGCCGCTGGACGGCGAAATACCGCATAGCGGAGAACCGGGACGGAACATGGGTGTACGGCAACACTCTCACCGTCGACTTCAATGTGGCCGACATCCTCGCCGCGACGGGCGCCGCGCCGGCCGAAGCGCGCACGTTCAAGTCGGTCGCCATACTCAACGACGTCACAGGGGCGCTCGCGGGCACGTTGTCGCTTACGATACCGAAGTCGGGGCGGATAAGCGCCAAATTCACGAGCGACGAAGGCGTCAAGACGCTTGTGGCGGAGAATTGGGATTCTTTCGGCGAAGACGGCACGCTTACCGCAACGGCGACATCAAAGGACGGCTCCTGCCAGGCCGTGATTGTCGTGCATGAAGACGGCTCCGTCGATATAGAGATGCACGACAGCGCGAGCGCGGGCGTCAATCTGGCCGGTGCAGCAGGCGGCATGCCATGGAGCCGCGAGAACACTGCCGGAGACTGGTCCGGACAATACACGACGGCTTGCCTGTTCACTTCAGGCGGCGGCGAAATGGTCTCCAGGGGTGCCGTCATCCTCTCGCTGAGGATGGTTGGCGATTCTGCCGCCGAGAACGGACGCGTGCAATATTACGGCAGCCTGCCCAATGGGACACAGTTCAGCGGTTCGGGCGTACTGACGGTTTCGAAGGACGCCAAGAGCGCGACTCTGCCGATACGGTACAGGTCAAACTACGACTCGTTCACGGCCCTGCTGAAAATCGAGCGCGGCGGCGCCGCCGCATACGCCCGAAGCGGGGCATCCGACCCGACAGTCCAGCGAGTCATAACAGCGGCAGACGGCGTACATGGCCGGTGGGTCCATGTCTGCAAGGAGGTAGAACTTGGCGATTTTACGGCAAACTATGGCGATATCTACGGTTCCTACTACGACCCGAATCAAAATTGGGAAGAAGCTCTGATGAACACCGAAGTGATGCCGAAGCTCTCCTTGTCGTTCAAGACTGATGAATTGAGCGACAGCCAGGCGTACGGCGCGGTGGAGCCGGTCGCCGACATCCCTATAGCGGTCAGCGGCGGCAACCTGAGCGGCGGCGGGCTGAGTTTCAACAAGTCCTCGGGCTTTGCAAGCGGGAACATTGAACTCGTTTTCGGCGGCGGCAAGACGGTGAAAGCCGGCTGGCGCGGCGTCGCCCTGCCGGGTTGGACTGGGTGCGGCTGCGACGAGTCGGCCGTGGATCTGCCTTTCATCGAAGGGGCGTGCTGGTTCAACGACAAGCTTATGTATCAAGAGGACTGGGCGGCGTGCACCGAGTCCACGGCGCCGTTCATTTCGGTGACGGTGCGCAGAAGCTTCGGCGTAGAGGCGCTCACGTCGGCCTACATAGGCGGCAACTGATTTACACGGATATACAGAAAGGACGCAATGATGGACACAAAGGGAAAAGTGAGATGGGCGAAGCTGGCGGTTTGCGCGCTGGCTGGCGCGCTGGCTTGGGCGTCTCCCGCCGCCACGGGCGACAACATGAGCCACGCCGGGTCGATATCGGTCGGCGCGACGCGCACGGTCACCATGGTGGCCGAGAACAACGAGGGCGAGATAATGCCAAGCGGCATTTATGTGTTCAAGGCCAGTCTTTCGACAAAGAACACGTATACAGTCACGGTCTCCGGCAACTACGACTACGCAGACATCGACACCAGCTGGGACGAAGACGGCCCTTACACCTGGTTCACGGAGTATGCCGCCGGCGACACTACCTATTTCTGCCTTGACGAGTGGGACGAGGACGATACCAAAAGCAGCTACACATACTACATAAGCGTATATGGCGACATAGGCAACTCCGCAACGGTCAGCCTCAAGACCGGCGTGAATCTGCCGACCGGTATCGAGAGCAATCCGCAGGCGTTTACGCCGGCGCTGCAAGAGAACACGATAAACGTAAAACTGCTGGACGGGCAGTATTTTCTCCAGTCCTATTTGACGGCCGGGCGCGAGTACAAGATATCGACATCCGGCGGCACGGCTGAGTCGCCGATCGTCCTCATGGTCACCCCAGCGACATACCAGCGTGTCGGCGACACAAGCGATGTCGACAACTCCAAATTCGTACTCCGTCCGAAGGCCACCGGGACATACATATTCGAACTTGGCGGCACGGGCGACACAAGCGTCGGCTTCACGCATTCGATGTCGCCGTTCCGCTCCATCGCAGAGCACAAGGCGACGCCAATCGAAGCCGGCGGCGATGCCGTGCAGGTAAAACCAGGGCGCGTCAACGCCAAGGACAGCGGCTATTTCGACGACATAGTCGACGAGGAGCTTCTGTCGGCGACTCTGAAGAAAGGCAAGACATATATCGTAGAGACGACCGGTGCCGAGACCAATCTGCTGCTCTACGCATACGACTCTACAGGCACTGCGCTCTCGCAGGAGCCGAACAAGGGCAACGGCACAAACTACGATGTGCGATACATCGTGCAGCCGGCCGCGGACAGTGCGTACTACTTTGGCGTAGCGCAGAATTTCGATGAGCTCAATGAAGACCTGTCGCCTGTGTATTGGCCGGTGTCGGTTGTTCTTGAAGAGGCCATGGTAGAGCCCGACATCCCTGTGGCAATCACCGCCATTCCCGCTGCGTCTGACATCAGCACCGTCGCAGCCGATTCGGCGGAGAGGGATTCATTCGCGCTTGGCAGGGAAAAATGGACGCAGACGTTCCGGCTACCGGTCCGCTCAGGCATAACCTACAGACTTCAGGCGGCATTTGCCGAGGCCGGAGCGAGCTCATCCCTGTCGCTTTCTTCACGTGTTTACACGCTTTCGGGGACGTATACCAACTACGTTACGTCAGCGTCTATCGTGTCTGGCAATATATCAGCAGACGGCGAAGGGCTTACGATTAGAGCCTCGCAGAACACGACTTACTATGTTCGCGTAGGCGTTGCCGAGGGGCTCGGCCTGGACTACCCGGCGTTCACCATGCACTGCTCCGCATGGGCGACGAATGGCGCCGGGCTTGGCATTCTCACTGTCAATCTCAAGGGAACGGATCTTGGTGCTTGGTACATCAACAACGAGTTGTCCACCAAGTACGCTTCCGGCGATTCTATTCTCGCGCTGACAAATGGTACGACTGCCGTCCATTTCACTGCCGTCACGGGTTTTGGCAAGCCTGCCGATAGCAATGTCGAGGTCAAGGCGTGGCAGACCGAGGGCGACGAGACGGTGGTGACGGGCGTCTACTCCGACACGTTCGACCCGAGGGACGACTCGGCG